>ERZ808024.38-NODE-38-length-148531-cov-10.538840_pt1 | contig 148531 bp, 134 predicted proteins | sample MGYA00380181_ERZ808024 | MGnify/ENA primary metagenome ERZ808024 (study PRJEB31490, sample SAMN06133413) | mouse gut metagenome | isolation source: Z2_1 | host: mice | place: China: Chengdu | collected 2015-05 ...
ACGTTGACCGACGACAACGTAGCAGATGGCGATATAGGCAGTGCAGTTTGGCTAAATATGAATGAGCCAGTACACTAGTATAGTGACACGTTTACATTTCGCTAAATATGTCACTACACAGAGAAACAGAAGAAAATGAGGTAAAAAGATGTTATTTAACTCCGTGGAATTTTTAGTATTTTTCCCCATTGTTGTACTGTTGTATTGGGTCATTCCGAAGAAAATACGCTATATCTGGCTTCTGGCGGCAAGCTACTATTTTTATATGAGCTGGAACGCCCAGTATGCCCTTTTGATTGCGGCATCCACCCTGATCACTTATCTTTGCGGACTTCTGGTAGATTTTTTTGGAAAAAGAGAGGGCAGGGGGGCTGCCGTTTCCAAAAAACTGGTGATTGCGGTTGGTTTCCTATCTAATCTGGGTATTTTGTTTTTTTATAAATATTTTGATTTTTTTCTGGAAAATGCCAACCGTCTGTTAGAGCATTGGAAGCTGCAGACTATTGACAGCAATTTTTCCGTGATACTTCCGGTGGGAATTTCTTTTTATACCTTTCAGGCATTGGGGTACATTGTGGACGTTTACCGGGGGGAGATTCAGGCGGAAAAAAATCCCCTGAAATATGCCCTGTTTGTTTCCTTTTTTCCCCAGCTTGTGGCAGGTCCTATCGAGCGTTCTAAGAATCTTTTAGAGCAGATAAGGGATATTCCGGAAAGAAAAACCTTAGAATACCACCGGATTGTCAATGGGCTGATTGTTATGCTGTACGGATTTTTCCTAAAAATGGTGATTGCCGACCGGATTTCCATATTGGTGGATTATATCTTTAAACGGTACTATATGTTAGGGGCAGTGGAACTTTTGGTGGGGGCTGTGGGCTTTTCTATCCAGATTTACTGTGATTTCGGTAGTTATTCGCTGATTGCCATCGGAGCGGCGCAGGTGATGGGATTTACCCTGATGGAGAATTTCAATACACCTTATTTTGCGGTTTCCATCAAGGATTTCTGGAGAAGATGGCACATTTCCCTTAGTACCTGGTTCCGGGATTATCTCTATATTCCCATGGGCGGCAGCCGCTGCGGAAGGCTGCGGAAATATTTTAATGTGATGGTGACATTTTTAGTCAGCGGTCTGTGGCACGGGGCAGAATGGAGCTTCGTCATCTGGGGCGGACTGCACGGACTTTATCAGGTGGCAGGGGATTTGCTGCTGCCCCTTAAGAAAAAGTTGGTGAAACTATTTGAGGTAAAGACAGAATGTGCCAGCTACAAATTATTGCAAATATTTGTGACCTTTGTGCTGACCACCTTTGCATGGATATTTTTCCGGGCGGATACCTTCGGGCAGGCGGTGACCTATATTCAGAGGATATTTACCAGGGCAAATTTTGCGGTGCTTTTTAACGGAAGTATTTACGAACTGGGGTTAGAGCAGTTTGAGGCAAATGTCCTGGTGGTGTCATTGATGGTGCTGCTGCTGGTGGATTTGGTGCGCTACCGGAAAAACCAGAGGCTGGATGTGTTTTTGCAGGAGCAGAACCTGTGGTTCCGATGGGCCGTTTGTATTCTGATGTTTGTGATGGTATGGGTTTACGGAGTATACGGTCCGGTTTATGACGCCAGCCAGTTTATCTATTTCCAGTTTTAGCGTACCGGCACACGGATATCCGGCGGAATATCAGTGACGGCATACAAGTACAGGAGGACATATGAAGATTGCGAAACGTACGGCGGCGGTGGTGGTTTTTACGGCGCTGCTGGTGGGAATTATGGCAGGCGTGAACTGGCTGTTCCAGATGAAGGATGTGGACGGCTGTTATCCGGTGCAGATGTTTTATAAGCAGGAAAAGAATACGGTGGACGTTCTCTGTTTAGGCAGCAGCCATACATATACCAACATCAATCCGGCAGTATTGTGGGATGAATATGGAATCGCCTCCTACAATCTGGCGGGCTCGAACCAGCCCCTTTGGAATACCTATTATTATTTTAAGGAGGCGTTAAAATACCAGACGCCGGAGCTGGCGGTGGTAGATGTGTACCGTGCCATTGAGACGGAGGACTATCAGGAAGAGGCAAGAATCGTGATGAATACCTTTGGACTGCGGTACTCTAAGGACTGGGCGGAGAATTTAGAGGTGAGCCTTTCACCGAATGCTTCCTATATGGACTATTTTCTGCGGTTTCCGGTCTATCATTCGAGATACCAGGAGTTAAAGCAGATGGATTTCCAGCTCTATAATGGGGACGTGAACCGCGAAAATTACAAGGGCTTTAATTTAAAAAGCGTCAGTACCACAGCTTTTGGGGGGTACCCGGATGTTTCTTCTGTGACGGAAGTGGGGGAAATGACGGAAAAGACACAGGAATATTTAGAAAAAATTATTGTGCTGGCACAGGAAAATGATGTGCCGCTGCTTTTGGTGTCCGCCCCCTACATGGGCGGTGTGCTAGAGGACAAAGAGATTTATAACCAGGTGGAGCAGATTGCGGAAGCCTATGGCGTGGAATTTATTGATTTTAATGAGCATTATACCGATATCGGGCTGGATTTGGAACGGGATTTTGCAGAGTGGTCCCATCTGAATTATGACGGCAGTGAGAAATACACCCGGTATTTAGGAAAGCTGATAGAGGAACATTATGAGGTGTCAGACCGCAGGGGTGATGCCCGGTACGATTCCTGGGAGAAGAACGCCAGATTTTATGAAAAGCAGGCAGCTAATGTGGCATTGACCAAGTCTGAGACGAAAGAGGAATACTTTAAAAAGCTGTTTGCCGAAAGCGGGCGGTACACTATCTGCATCAATATAGCCGGTGATATGAAACAAAAGGATAAAAAGAAACTGGGCAAATTGTTGAAAAAATATGATATGGACATGGATGAAAATGCTACCTGGATTTTTAAGGGAGGGGAGCTTTTGTATTCGCTGCCCGTGGACAAAAAGATTACAGAGGATTCTCTGTTTTATAAAAATCTGGGCTCCGGCAGTATTTCCGTATCGGTGGAAATGGGATACGATGATGTCCGGGGGGTATTCCCCTATAAGAAAATTGTAGTAGAGGGAACCAGCTGCAATGCGGCGGAGCGGGGCGTCAATATTTTAGTTTACGATAATGAGTTCCAGTCGGTGGTTGACAATGTGGGGCTCAACGCGGATAATAACTATGAGTTTTGCAGATATTAGCGTGGAAAGAGGAAATGAGACATGAAAAATGCGTTGATAAAAATTCAGAATTTTTTTGTGACCCTGTGTATGTTTATCAGACATCCGGTGGAAGTGCCGGATATGGTACTGCAATATAGAAATCATAAAGAATTAAAGCAGGACATTGAGGATATTAACCGGGAAAAAATTAAGTCCCTTTATATGGACAGTGAAGAAGCGGCTGATTCGGAAGCAAAAAAAAAAGCATATAGAAAGATAAATGAATCCTTTGAAAAAAGGCTGATTTTTCATGTGGGCTTTGGCGCAGGGCTTTTTTCGGAGTTGGACAGTATGATGGAACATATGCTGTTTTGCTTTGAGCACCATATCCGTTTTGAAATTTATGCGGATGACGCTAATTTTTCAAAGCAGGGGGGCTTAGGCTGGGAAGAGCTGTTTGAGCCGTTCTGTCCCATCAACCATGATAAATTAAACCATATTGCCAATTACCGTCCCACCGATTACAAGAGTTTAATGCGCCATCACAGGCTGTGGTACAAGGGGTATCTTCTGCCTGGGATTTTAAAGAAGAGAACCGGGGCGGACTATTTGACTCAGGATATCTGGTGTATGTGTATCAATGACACTTTTAAATACCATCCCGTTGATATTCCGCTTTTTGACATGAAGGGGACTGCCACCTCCCAGTTTTCCAAATTCGGGGAGATTGCCATTTGTCCGAAACCGGATGTGCGGGCGGAGATGGATGCCCTGATTGCGGGCTTGTCCATGCCGGAGCATTTTGTGTCCATGCAAATCCGGGGCGGGGACAAGTGCTTAGAGTATAAGGAGTTAAAGGATGCGGAGCGCTATGTGGAAAAGGTGGAAGCGTTAGGGTTGCAGAGAGAAAATCTCTTTATCTTTACGGACGATTACACCAATGTGACGAAAATAAAGGAACTGCGGCCGGATTGGAAACTTTATACTCTCACAGGGGAAGAAGAGAGAGGCTATTATAATGAAGCCTTTAACAGGCAGGACTGGGCATTTCGCAGAAAGAATTTAATCAAGCTGCTTGCCATTGTGGAGCTCTGCAAACAGGCGGATTACCATATCGGACCCAACCAGTCCTGCGTGGATTTGTATCTGCGCTCCGTGAAGGGGACAGAGAGGTACATTGTGCTTTAAAATAATGTACGGACTACCTGTGCAGGATTTCCTGCAACTACGGTGTAAGGTGCAACATCCCTCGTCACGACGCTGCAGGCGCCGATGACAGCGCCTTCTCCGATGGTGACACCCTTTAATATCGTGACCCCAAAGCCCATCCAGACCTTGTCCCCGATGGTGATGGGGGCGCTCTTTACCACGGACCAGTCCTTATCCTGTAAAACGGATTGACCCTTTACGGCGTTTTCCCACTCCCGGGAGACGTCGTTTTTTCGTTCCTCCCAGTGGACAGAATGGGAGTTATGGTCGTAAATCGTACAGTTCCAGGCGATAATCACGTCATTTCCGATAGTAATGTTATTTTTGGAAATGAGCTGCGAGCCGCCGCCGATGTGCACTCGTTCCCCCACCTTGATATGTCCGGTTTCCGTCTCAAAGACAAAGGAGGAATCCACTATGCTCTTTGCCCCGATTTCCAGATAGGTATGGCCGGATTTTGGTGCCCGGAGATCTAAGTTGAAATTGTCACTTAAGATGGCATCCGGGTGGATATTGAGATAGGGGGCTGCCGCCTTTAACTGTTTTTTTCGTTTGTATTTCTTGTAAATACTGCGGATATTCATAGTGTATCCTTTCCGTGTTTATTTTATGGTACACATAATGTCATGTTTGTGAAAATGATTGTGCTGCTATTTTGAAATGACAGCCAGAACGCCGTCGTGAAGTTTATCATAGGCACGTTTTGCCCCGGGGGTGAAGTAGTTGATTACCTGCGTAATCTTCCTTGCCAAAAAGCCGTCAAAGCGGTCCAACAACAGGTGGCGCACTTCGTGCAGCAGCAGGCAGGCAAAGAGGACGCTTAAGGCATAAATCAGAACCTCTCCCACAAAATACCAGTCATCCACATGGGAGCCAAGGTCGGTAAAACGGTTAAAAATCTGGCGCATATATCCTTCAATACAGTAGATAAACACCACGCTCTGTGCCAGATGGTTGATGGGTTTTACGGTAAAATGCAGCTCCCGGAAGAATAAAAACAGGCAGACGGCGGTAACAACCACAAAGATGGAGTTGTCACGGCAGTACATTCCCATAAATACGCCCTTTACCGAGGTGAGGATATAATTTAATGTGGCAGCCACCAGGGTGGTGGTAAAGAAAACCACTCCCAGCCGTGATTTGCGGAAATGTTTTTCACTGTAATACAACCGCAGATAGCGTCCCACCAGATACATGATGGTCATACACACAACGCCTTTTCCCGTATCTTCAACCAGTTCGTGGAAGAATACGGTAGGTATCACATAAAAGACGAACAACAGCAGCAGCAATAAATTGCGGAAGGAAGTCCGGTCTAATCTCTCCGGTATCTTGTTTAAAAAGCCGGAAAACAGTGCAATTACAAAATAGCAGGTGACAAACCAGTGATTTTCAAAGGTAATAGGCATAAAGCAGGTAAGCAGGGTTTTCAGACCAAAGTTTCCGGTTAAAAACATAAAGAGCAAATCATAAAAAATGATACAGAGGTCTAATTTAATCAGCTTTTCCAAGCTGAAACGCATACCGAAATAGCCGGATATCATCATGAAAATCAGGTTGGTATTGTTGGTAAATGCGTTAATCATCACGGCATCCGCCAGGTTTAAGCCTGTGATATCATTGAGATAGGGACCTAAGCTGTGCCAGAATACCACGAAGAAAATACAAATGAGGCGAAGAACCTCTAGGCTGGAATTTCTTTCTTTTGCCATAATAAAATGAACCTTTCCTAATAAAATAAAAATGTTTCTCTGGATACTTTAAAATAACGATATTCATTATAGCAATCCAGAAATAATTTGACAAGTTGTTGTTTTCTTAATATGATGGAACTATTCAGAAACAGGGTTATTTGAAAACAGGGGCCGTATTTGCCGGAGGAAAGTTTTTTCCCCGGGCGGCGGACTAAAGGAGAATTAAAATGGAGCAGATAAAAAAAGCATTTGAAGTTTTTGACAACCGGCAGAAACGGAAGCTGGTTTACCTTGCGTTTATTATTTTTATAGACGCTTTTGTGGAATTACTGGGAGTTTCCGTGATTATTCCTTTTATTCAGGCAGTGACTACGCCGGAGGCACTGCTGGAAAACAAATATGCCGGATGGGCGTATGATTTTCTCGGAATGAAGGATACCAGCCAGTTTATTATATTGATGGCGGCGCTGATTATCGCCGTGTATATCTTAAAAAATATTTTTCTGGTGTATATGTACAATTTACAGTACAAATTTTCCTATTATGGAAAAAAACAGATGCAGAATACGCTGATGCGCTATTATATCGGTCAGGAGTACACTTTTTTCCTGAATTTAAACAGTTCCGAGCTGATTCGTAACATCAACACTGACCCGGAAATGTTCTATACCGCAGTGTTGAATGCGTTGCAGCTGGCTTCCGAGCTGTGTGTATCGGTGGTGCTCATTATTACTTTGGTGGTGACGGACCCGCTGATTACCTTTGGCGTGATTATCAGCCTTGGCGTTATGATGCTTATTTTGGTGAAGGGCTTGAAGAAGATTTTAGAAGGCTACGGTAATGACAGAAGAACCTATTCCGCAGGTATGCTGAAATGTATGCAGCAGGCATTTGGCGGTATCAAGGAAATCAAGATTGCCAACCGGGAAGAGTATTTTGAACAGGATTTTGAGAAACAGAATGAGATTTACACCTATGTCATTAAACAGAATGCGTTTTTAAGCTCCCTGCCGAAGCCTATCATTGAGGCATTGGCCATTGCCGGGCTGATGGCAATGATTATTGTAAAAGTGGCGGAGGGAACGACGGATAACCAGCATTTTGTCGTAGTGCTGGGTGTGTTTGCAGTGGCAGCTTTTAAATTACTTCCTTCTGTCAACAAGATTTCCTCCTATTATGCGGCAATTATCCACAACGGCGTTGTCATTGAAAAAATCCGTGACGAGTACCGTGAGATTGCAGAAAATAAAGAAAAGATGGAAGAGGCTCAGGCAAAGAAACAGAGCGGTAAAAAGATTTCATTAGAGAAGGAAATCCGTGTGGAGCATATGGAATTTACCTATCCCAATGTGGAGGAGCCGGTGTTAAAGGATGTCAATGTGACGATTCCAAAGAATACCTCCGTGGCGTTTATCGGACCTTCCGGTGCAGGAAAAACCACCTTCGTGGACTTGATTTTAGGCGTGCTGACACCCCAAAAAGGTGTGATTAAAGCGGACGATACGGATATCCAGACGGCGCTGCGGGGCTGGCATGATAAGATTGGCTATATTCCCCAGACCATTTATATGTTGGACGATACCATCCGCAACAATATTGCTTTCGGTGTGAAGGAGAACATCAATGATGAGGACATCTGGGAGGCATTGCGGCAGGCGCAGTTAGACGGACTGGTAAGGGAAATGGAGGACGGGCTTGACACCGTCATCGGAGAAGCCGGGGTGCGTATTTCCGGCGGACAGAGACAGCGTATCGGTATTGCCAGAGCGCTTTACCGAAAACCGGAAATTTTGGTGTTAGATGAGGCGACTTCGGCTCTTGATAATGAAACGGAAGCTGCGGTGATGGAGGCCATTGACAGTTTACAGGGGAAGATGACACTGCTGATTATTGCGCACAGGTTGTCTACCATACGTAATTGCGATATTGTTTATAAGGTGGAGAATGGGGCTGTGGTGATTGATACGGAGAGGCATCAGTAAGCTGTGAGGTAATTTGGAAATGGATTTGAAGAAGGATAATATGATAATGATTGAGCCCTGTGCGGGGCTGGGAAACCGTCTGCTTGCTATGACATCGGCTTATGAGCTGAGCAGGAGGCTGGGGAAAGAGCTGATGGTGGTTTGGAAGAGAGAAGCGGGGTGCGCGATACGCTCGGAGGATTTGTTTGAGACGGGTGTGCCTGTGATTGAGATTAGTGAGATGGGGTGGAAAAACGGGGCTTTGGAGAACCTTAAGAGCAATGGGCTTAAGAAGAAGTACCGGGGAATGGCGGATCGTTTTTTTGAATGTGACGAGATTGCGGAGGCGAAGAGTGCCGGAGGCTATGAGAAGGTAAAGCTGATGGTGGCACAGGAGCCTGTGAGTTATATTAAGTCCTACACGAACCTTTGTGAGATTGGGGCGGAGAGTTTTTCTTTTTTAAAGCCGGGAAAAGAGGTTTTGCGGAGGGGAAACAGTGTGTTTTCCCGAATTAGTGAGAAAACTGTGGGGGTTCATATTCGAAGAACCGACCATGTGGAGGCGATAAAGAACAGTCCGCTGGCTTTATTTGTGGAGAAAATGCAGGCAGAGGCGGTGGGGCAGGATACGGATTTTTATGTGACCACGGACGATGCTTCTGCCATTGAGGAATTGAAGCAGTATTTTCCGGCGGAAAAGCTGATTGTCTATGAAGAGAAGGTGTTAGACCGGGATTCTAAGGCGGGGATACAGGATGCGCTGGTGGATATGCTGTGCCTGTCAAAGTGCCGGAAGATTCTGGGGAGCTACCAGAGCACATTCAGCCTCATTCCGTCCATTATGGGAAATGTGGAGTTGGAATACTGTGTGAAGCAGCCGTAAAATTAAGGAGGCTGTGGACTGCTTTTTTTGCAGATTGCAGTCAGATAGGGGAAATGATGAAGACGTGTAATATTTTAGGAACGAATATTGCTGTTACAAATATGGCAGAGGCGGTGGCTTATATAGAGGCCAATATAGAAGAACTCCGGGGAAAATATATCTGTGTTTCCAATGTCCATACCACGGTGATGGGGTATGAGGACAAAGAGTATCAGAAGATTCAGAACAGTGCGGCGGTTGCGCTGCCGGACGGGAAACCCTTATCTCTTTATTCCAGAAAACACGGGTTCCCGGAGGCGGAACGGGTGACAGGACCGGATTTGATGGGGGAGCTGTTTGCAAGAAATAACGGGGTGCGCCATTATTTTTATGGGGGAAAGGAAGAAACCATAAAGGTGCTGTCGGAAAAGCTTCCGGCACAGTATAAAGACCTTGTTATTGCGGGCATGGTGTCGCCGCCCTTCCGTCCGCTGTCAGCGGAGGAAGATGAGACTGCGGTCCGGAAAATCAATGAGGCAAAGGCAGATATTATCTGGGTGGGGCTTGGCGCCCCGAAACAGGAACGGTGGATGTATGAGCACCGGGACAGGGTATCCGGCATGATGATTGGTGTGGGAGCAGGATTTGACTATTATGCGGGAACCATCAAGCGGGCGCCCCTGTGGATGCAGAAAATGAGCTTAGAGTGGCTGTACCGCCTGCTGCAGGATCCGAAACGCCTTTTTAAACGCTATTTTGTGACGAATTTTAAGTTTTTGCGGCTTACCATGAGAAAGGGGCAGTAACGGTATGGAAAAAGTAAAATATGGTTATCTGGATGCGGCGAGAGGGCTGGCATTGCTTTTGGTGATGATATCCCATGCCCATGGGCTAAGCAGCTTTCTAATCTTTTATTACATTCAGGTATTTTTCATTATTTCCGGCTATTTATACCGGCCGGGAGGACGCTCTTATGGGGAGACGATAAAAAAGAAAGCGAAACGGCTGCTGGTGCCTTATTTCGGCTACAGTGCCCTGCTTTGGTGCTTTTATGCCTCCATGCGCCGGGACGTGCCGGCACTCAAGCAGTCCTTTTTCGGTGTCTTTTATTCCCGGTTCTGCTTATATAAGACTACGGAAACCACAGAGAATGTTTATCTTTTGGACATTGCAAACGGGGCGATGTGGTATCTCACCGCATTTTTTGTAACCTCCCTGTTGTTTTATCTGATTGCAGAAAAATGTTTGTCGGATATGAAAATTACAGTGATGGTCTCTGTCCTTTTACTGGCGGCCACCATGCTGCTAAATGAACTGCCTGTCCTTTTGCCGTGGAGCATTGACATTGCGGGCGTTGCAACGGTTTTAATGTTAATCGGCGCCTGGATGCGGAAATGTCAGTTTTTTGAAAAGAAAAGCCCCTGGTGGCTGGTGGCAGTAAACCTTGTCCTCTATGTGGGTATGGTGATTTTTAACGGGCGGCTAAATATGTCTATCCGGGAATATGGGCGGTTTGACAGCTTAAGCGTGCCGTTTTTCATGATTGTTTCCGTCACAGGCTCCACTCTCTGTATCTGGGTCTGCAAATGGACGGAAAAATTAAAAATCAACCGGTTTTTAAGATATATCGGCACTCATACCATTGAGCTGTTGTGCCTGCATATGCTGGGATTAGAGCTTTTTGAGCAGGTGGCAAGACGTTTCATAGACGTGGCTTCCCTCACCGGGGCGGTGGAATGGATTTATGTGGCAGTGCGGGTCACAGTGGCGGTCACTGCAGCATTAATCGCAGGCGCAGTCATTGCTAAGATAAAAGGCTGTCTGTTAGACAGGAAAATGACGGCTTAAGGTAAGCCTTGCAGGAGCTGTCATTGCTAGGATAAAAGCCTGCCTGTCAGATAGAAAAAAGAAAAGAGTTACGTAAAAGTAAGTTTTGCCGGAGAGCATAAGGAGAAAAAATCGCTGTGGAAATGCGGCGTGGAAAAGAGGGAAAATATGGAGAAAAAACAACGGGATTCAGGACTGGAACTGTTGCGCCTTGTGGCATTGTTATTGATTTTCTGGATGCACGGCGCCAGCAGCTACCGCAACAATGAACTGAGCGCCTGGCTCTGTATCGTCATAGAAACCATTGGAAATGTGGGCGTCCCGGTATTCGTCCTGATTTCAGGATACTTTGGAATACGCTTAAAACCAAAAAAAATGATACAACTGGATTTGATGCTGATTTTCTATTGCTGGATTGGACTGGCGCTCCGTTTCCTGTGGGGAGAAGCTCAAAGCTACGGCGGAGAGCAGATTTTATCCTATGTATTTCCCGTCATAGGCCGCAATTCATGGTACTTCACCTGCTATTTCGCCCTGGCATTCTTAAGCCCGTTTTTAAACGAGTTTGTGGAGCGTTTGAACAGGGAAAACTTTAGAAAACTGCTGCTCACCATGCTGATTATCTTTTCCGGAGTTACCACCGTCTGCTTTTTCGACATCACTCAGGACGGTGGAAAAGGAATTGTAAATATGACCCTGTTATATCTGATTGGACGTTATATCAGGCTGCATGAGGATAAAAGGACTTATACCCGGTCAAAGCTGGTGGGGGCTTACTTTGTGATTTCCCTCGCATGTATCGCTTTAAACGGCGCCCTCTACATAGTGACAGGAAGCATGCAGAATCGGTACGCAAGGGACAACACGCTCTTTACCATAGCAGCGGCCGTGTGTGTTTTCCTGATATTTAAGGAAATCCACTTTGAAAATAAGTGGATTAACACCGCCGCTTCCCATGTCCCGGCAGCATTTACCGTGGAATGGACGCTTCGCGGTGTCATTACTGCTTATATGTTCAATTACTTGGCATGGAATGAAAGCAACTGCCACCAAGTTATACTGTTAGGCATCAGTGTCCTACTGATAGTCATGGGTATTGTCATTGACTGGCTTCGTCTGACGATATTCGGACGTATTGAGGAAAAGTTAGCCGACGCACTGTACGCTTTCTGGCTAAAGGTTGGCAAATTAGGCGGAAAAGTATTAGCAAAACTGGGCTTGCTAGATTGAAAAAATCCTTAAGCTAGATTTAGACAGAAAAAACAAAAAAGGGTGCAGACATTCCCCATGTCCGCACCCTTTTTAGCAGATAATACAAAACGTGTACCCAATAACCGAAAGAGGCAGATGACACAGGGCAGACTGTCGATAACCGAAAAAAGGCAGATGGCGCAGGGCGGGCTGTCGATAACTGAAAAAGGCAGATGGCGCAGGACAGGGCTGGTTTTGTTCTGCGCCATCTGCCGTCTCACCACCGTTTCCGGTACTCGGAAGCCGTACACCCCTCCATCTTTTTAAACACCTTATTGAAATAACTCGCATCCTCAATCCCGCACATCCGCGCAATCTCCTCAATCGAAGCATTACTGTACCGCAGCAGCTCCTTTGCATTGCTAATCTTTTTTGCCAGGACATATTGAATAATCGTCGTCCCAAATTCCTTCTTAAATTCTCTGGAAAGATAATATTTGCTGATAAAAAAATGTTCCGCCAGCTGGTCTAGTGATAGATTTTCTGTATAGTGTTCGTCTAAATAGTGGAGAATAGTTTTAAGCTTATCCGAAAGCAGCTCGTTTTTGTCACCGGACTCTGTACAAATGAGGGTCAGAATATTCACAATCTGCTGTGCCGTCAGAAGGTCCGTATCGTCCGTAGGCCCTTCGTTATAGTGAATAATATTTTCGATGGCAGTAATCAGCTCCGTAAAATGGCAGGAACGGAACTGCCAGCTGTGATGTTCTCGAAAATACGTATAATAGGCGGCGGATTGGGGACCGTAAAAATGAATCCACAGCAGCTCCCAGGGGTCCTCGTCTGTGCTCATATGGGTGTATTCCCCGGTGCAGTCTAAAAAAAAGCAATCCCCGGTACTGGCAGGTACCGTCACCATAGCACCCCCAGAGGAAGGCTCCCGGTAGGAAACGCTGCCGCTGCCGGAGAGAACCACAAAAAAAAGATAAGAATCTAAGCCTTTCCGGCGGCTCAGATGGGATTTCAGGCTTTTTAAATAGCCTGCCTCCTGGATGTAAAAGAAGTTTTCCCTGGTAAAGGCGGAGGGGGTATTGATGACACTTCGGGTATTGGTGACTTCTGAAGTTTTATATTTTTCGAAAAATGGTTTGTTCATAAGATATCTCCTGCAGTTTTATGAGATAGCAATATAATACTATTTTAAGCCAATATATTCAATTGTAAAATTCTTAAAATTGAATTATCCTAAACAACGGCTTGAAAAAGTAAGTTAGCAAAATAATTATAGTATAGAGAAAAAGGTAAACAGAGAAAAGGAGAACAGTCAATGAGTAAAAAAGCGTTAATTACAGGTGTTACAGGTCAGGATGGCAGCTATTTAGCAGAGTTACTTTTAGAGAAAGGCTACGAAGTTCACGGTATGATACGCCGTGCTTCCACCGAGAAAAGAGAGAGAATAGACCATTTAGAGGGCGATCCTAATTTCCATGTACACTATGGCGACCTTTGTGATTCTATGAGCATTGTGCGTCTGGTGGGAACCATTAAGCCGGATGAGATTTATAATCTGGCAGCCCAGAGCCATGTGGGGGTCAGCTTTGACGTTCCCGAATATACCGCTGACGTGGTAGCTACCGGGGTTCTCCGTGTGTTAGAGGCAGTGCGCCTCTGCGGTTTGGAGAAAACCTGCCGTATCTATCAGGCATCCACATCCGAATTATACGGAAAAGTAGAGGAAGTTCCCCAGCGTGAGACAACTCCTTTCCATCCCTACAGCCCGTATGCAGTGGCAAAACAGTACGGCTTCTGGATTGTCAAGGAGTATCGTGAGGCATACAACATGTTCTGCTGCAGCGGTATCTTATTTAACCATGAGTCCGAGCGCCGTGGAGAAACCTTTGTTACCAGAAAAATTTCCCTCGCAGCGGCGCGAATTGCTCAGGGCAAACAGGACAAGTTATACCTTGGAAATTTATCCTCCCTGCGGGACTGGGGCTACGCAAAGGACTACGTAGAATGTATGTGGCTGATTTTACAGAACGACAAGCCGGAGGATTTCGTAATCGCAACCGGAGTACAGCATTCCGTCCGTGAATTTTGTGAGTACGCATTCCGTGAGGTAGGAATTGAATTAGAGTTTAAGGGCGAGGGCATGGAAGAAGTGGGTATTGACAAAGCCACAGGAAAAGTGATCATCGAAGTGGCAGAAGAGTTCTACCGTCCAACCGATGTTGTAGACCTCTGGGGCGACCCCACCAAGGCAAAGACAGAATTAGGCTGGAACCCCACCAAAACAACCTTTGAGGAATTAGTAAAAATCATGGTAAGACATGACATGGAATTAGTAAAAAAAGAAGTATAAGAGGAACAAGGAGGAAGGAAGCATGGAAAAAGAAGCAAAAATATATGTGGCAGGACATCGGGGAATGGTAGGTTCCGCTATTATCCGCCAGTTAGAAAAACAGGGATATCACAATATTATCACCAGAACCCATAAAGAATTAAACCTCTGCCGTCAAGCCGAGGTAGAGCAGTTTTTTGCCGAAGAAAAACCGGACTATGTATTCCTTGCAGCAGCCAAGGTAGGCGGTATTATGGCAAACAGCGGAGCCCTTGCAGATTTTATGTATGACAACATGACATTAGAGATGAACGTAATTCACGAAGCATGGAAATGCGGCTGTAAAAAACTCCAGTTTTTAGGCTCCTCCTGTATTTACCCCCGCATGGCTCCCCAGCCTATGCCGGAAAGCTGTCTTCTCACCAGTGAATTAGAGAAAACCAACGAAGCCTACGCTTTAGCAAAAATCAGCGGCTTAAAATATTGCGAATATTTAAATAAACAGTATGGCACAGACTACATTTCCGTCATGCCCACCAACCTCTACGGTCCCAACGACAATTACCATCCGGAGCACTCCCACGTACTTCCGGCATTAATCCGCCGTTTCCATGAAGGCAAAGTATCCGGCGCGAAAGAAGTAACCTGCTGGGGCACCGGAACTGCCTTAAGAGAGTTCTTATACGTAGACGACCTCGCCGACGCCTGCATTTTCCTTATGAATAACTACAGCGGCGACGAAACCGTCAACGTAGGAACCGGAAAAGAGCTCACCATCAAGGAACTCACCGAGCTGGTAGCCAAAGTCATAGGTTTTGAAGGCGAAATCAAATGGGACCCCACCAAACCCGACGGAACTCCCAGAAAACTGCTCGACATCACCAAACTAGAAAACCTCGGCTGGAAATACAAAACCGAACTAGAAGACGGAATCCGCCTCGCCTACGAGGACTTTTTAAACAACCCCATGCGCGCAGAACGCTAATTACTAATAACAACCGTAGTAAAAGCGTTTTACGCGCAACTTTTCGAGAAACAGCCAGTGATGGCAAGCCCTTCTGAAAGACCCTTTGGAAGACGCCGGCACTTAGCGAGGTAGTGCCGGCGGATTTATACGCCTGCTTAGTGTCCGCTGCGCCTTCCATGGAGCGAGAGCGTGTCTTGAAGAAGGACTTGCCATCACAGGCGTCCCTAAAAGGAGGACAAAAAATTTTGTACATCGTATTATTATCCGGAGGCTCCGGCAAACGCCTATGGCCCCTATCCAACGACCTATGTTCCAAACAATATATCAAACTCATGAACCACGACGATGCAGCAGGCGGTGAAAAATGTTCCATGCTTCAGCGTGTATTCGGCCAGCTAAAAACCGCAGACCTTTCCCAAAACACCATCGTCTGTGCCAGCAGCGCTCAGGAGGAATTAATCGAAAGCCAGTTAGACGGCGCTGCCGAAGTAGCAGTAGAGCCCATGCGCCGTGACACCTTTCCGGCAGTCATGTTATCCTGCGCTTATCTGTTATCCGAAAAAGGCGCAAAAGAAAATGATGTGGTGGCATTTCTCCCTGTAGACCCCTACACCACCGGAGAATTTTTTGACCGCATCAAAAAACTCGGGGATTATATCGCTTCAAGTGAGCAGACCATAGGGCTTCTCGGCGGCGTACCCACTTATCCCTCCACGAAATACGGTTACATTGTACCAGAGCAGGGAGAGGGAGAGCTGTTAAAGGTACTGGGCTTTCGGGAAAAACCCGACGAAGCCACAGCGAAAAAATTAGTGGCGGAGGGAGCACTCTGGAACTGCGGCGTATTCTGCTTTAAGCTTTCCATGGCAGCCGGGTGGTTAGAGAAATACGGCGTGACCACAGATTATAACCAGATGGTGACAGACTATGAAAAGCTTCCGAAAAAGAGCTTTGACTATGAAGTGCTAGAGCACTGGAAGGATATTGCAGCCATCAAATATGACGATATCTGGAAAGATTTAGGAACCTGGAACACGCTGACGGAGGAAATGCAGGAAAACAGTATCGGCAACGTGACTTGGGACGACACCTGCGAGAACAGCCATGCCATCAACGTGTTAGGCGTTCCGCTGGTGGTGATGGGGGCGAAAAATATGGTGATTGCAGCCTCCCATGACGGTATTTTAGTGGCGGATAAGCACCAGAGTTCTTATATCAAAAATTGTTTAGAACATATCGAAGATACGTCAAAATATGAAGAACGGCGCTGGGGAACCATCAAGACCATTGATAACGATGAGGACGACGGTATCCGCAGTGTGACAAAGCGGATCAAAGTGGTAGCAGGAAAAGTCATGCCGAAGCATAAACATTTGAAGCACACCGAAACCATTACCGTGCTTTCCGGTATGGGAAAACTCATATTAGAAGGGGTGGAAGTGGATTTGATGGCAGGTTCTACCGTCAGCATTGCAGCGGGAAAAGAACATTCCATCAAAGCCCTGGGATCGGATCTGCGCTGTATTGAGGTCTGTGTAGGAGACGCAGAGGACGATGAAATTTTAATTTGACAGGCAGCGCAGAGAAAGTAAAAATTTGGCTTGGCAGGCGGCGCGCCGGATAAGGATATGGAATAACGATATCGCAGACGGCGCAGAAACAGAAAGGAACAGCATATGAATATTTTATTGACCTCCGCCGGACGACGGGGATATTTAGTGGAATATTTCAAAGAGGCGTTACAGGGAACAGGGGAAGTGCATGTGGGAAACAGCACTCCCCTTTCTCCCGTTTTTTACTATGGTGATAAAAGCGTGGTAACTCCCCTGATTTATGATGAAGATTATATTCCGTTTTTGAAAAGATATTGTAAGGAAAATCAGATTACGGCGATTATTTCCCTGTTTGATGTAGATTTATATATGCTGGCGCAGCACAGGGAGGAATTTGCCAAAGAGGGAGTGACAGTCATTGTCTCTTCCCCGGAGGTTATTTCTGTCTGCAATGACAAGTGGGAGACTTTTCAGTTTTGCAAAAGGGAGGGCTTACATACGCCGAAGACTTATTGCAGGTTAGAAGAGGTGGAGGCTGCTATTGGCGCAGGGGAACTAAGCTATCCGGTGATGATCAAACCCCGCTGGGGCATGGGATCCATTGCGGTTTATCAGGCGGAAAATGAGGAAGAGTTAGAGGTACTGGCAAAGAAAGTGAAGCGTGAAATTTTTGCTTCCTACCTGAAATATGAATCTGCCTTTGATGAGGAGGTCTGTGTTCTGTTCCAGGAGAAAATCGGGGGACAGGAGTACGGGCTTGACGTGATACATGATTTGGAGGGAAACCACTGCCTTACCGTGGTGCGTAAAAAGATTGCCATGCGCTCCGGAGAGACAGACTGCGCCCGGATTTTAGAGGATGAAAAGGTGGCTGCGGTGGGAACTGCAGTGGGAGACGCCTTAGGACATATCGGAAATCTGGATATGGACGTTTTTGTCACAGAGAACGATATCTACGTGTTAGAAATGAATGCCCGTTTCGGCGGAGGGTATCCCTTTAGCCACTTAGCGGGAGTAAATCTGCCGAAAGCCATTGTGAAATGGTTAAGAGGGGAAGCCTTAGACCGGGAACTTGTGATAAAGAAACCGGGGATTTTAGTCCAGAAAGATATCCGGATGATAGATATTACGGGGTGCATAGGAGAAGAGATATGACAGAATTAAAAAATTATGAAACTCCTTGTTATCTGATAAATTTAAAAAAATTTGAGGAAAACTGCCGGACGCTCATGGACCCGTTTTTAGAGCAGTGGGACGGCAGGGTGGAATTTGGCTATTCCGTAAAGACGAATCATGACGGAAACCTAATCCGATATGCGGCGGAGCATTTGGGCTGGTATGTGGAAACCGTATCACCCAATGAATATGAATACGCCCACAGCTTCGTGACACCGGAGCGCATGATTTTGAATGGACCCTGCAAGGGAGAGATTTTGCTGCAGGCGTATGAAAAGGGCAGTATCATCAACTTAGACCATATGGCAGAGGTGGAAATGCTCTGTGATTATTTAGCGGAGCACCCCAAGCGGGAAACCGAGGTGGGAATCCGTGTAAATTTCGATTTGGAAGCCCTTTGCCCGGGAGAAACCACGGCGGGGGAAGCGGTGAGCCGCTTTGGTATCTGTTATGAAAACGGGGAATTTGGAAAAGCGGTTTCTATGCTGAAAGAGGCAGGAATTTCTGTCTGCGGCATTCATCTGCACACCAGTACCAAGAGCAGAAGTACCGGAGTATTTACCATGCTGGCGAGGAAAACGGTGGAGCTTGCCAAAGAATATGAACTTGGGTTACAATATATAGATGTGGGCGGTGGATTTTTCGGCGGACAGAAGGTGGCGGGAAAGCCGTCGATGGAGGAATATGCCGCCTGCATTTGCGGGGAATTGAAAAAGGGCTTTGTGCCGGAGGAAGTCAGGCTGATTTTAGAGCCGGGAGCTTCGGTGGTTGCCACTTCTATGGAATATATGACAAGGGTGATTAATACCAGGGACATCCGGGGAGAGCGTGTGGTGACTTTAGACGGTACGCTGCTTCATATCAATCCTTTCCTAAGCCATAGAATCCCGCCTTATCGTCTGGTGCAGGAGGAAAAAAATCCGGCACTTGCTTCCAATCAGGAACAGCAGTTAATTTGCGGCTGTACCTGTATGGAAAATGACAGGTTTCTGACGGTAGAGGGAGAGGTTCCGTTAAAAACGGGGGATATTTTCCTCTTTCAGAATGCCGGGGCTTACACAGAAGCCTTTAACAGTGAATTTATCTTAGCTTTGCCGAAGGTTTATGTAATATGAGCCGAAAAGCCGGGAAGAGATAGTACAAAATAGACAGGAGTGGAGAAATAATGTTATCAGTTATTATTCCAGCCTTTAACGAGGAAGCGATGATACCGATTACGGCAAAAACCATCGGCGGTATCTTAGAAGAAGCACAAATTCCATATGAACTGGTATTCGTCAACGATGGCTCTAAGGATGAAACCTGGCGCCGGATTGAGACGGAGGCAGAGAAGAACAGCAGCGTCCGTGGAATTTCCTTTTCCAAAAATTTCGGGAAAGAGGCGGCGATGATGGCGGGACTTTCCTATGCCGGGGGGGAAGCCTGCGTAGTGATTGACTGTGATTTGCAGCATCCGCCGGAGAAAATCGTGGAGATGTACCGTTTATGGCAGCAGGGCTACAAGGTGGTGGAGGGAGTTAAACTTTCCAGAGGGAAAGAGGGCACCTTCCATAAATGGGCGGCAGGCATGTTTTACGCTATTATCAGCAAAGCTACCTCCATTGACATGCGGAATGCCTCTGATTTTAAGCTGATGGACAGGCAGGTGGTGGACACCATTTTGAAAATGCCGGAAAAACAGTTTTTCTTCCGGGCGATATCCTCCTGGGTGGGCTATCGCTCCACCACGGTGGAGTTTGAAGTGCAGGAGCGCATGGTGGGCGAAACAAAATGGTCTGTGAAGTCTTTGATAAAATATGCAGTGACCAATATTACCTCCTTCTCCTCTGCACCCTTGCAGCTGGTGACCTTAAGCGGTATTGTATTTTTTATCTTTGCGCTGGTGCTGGGGGTTCAGACATTGATTAAATTTGTCATGGGGAATGCCTTAGAGGGTTTTACAACTGTAATTATGCTACAGCTCATTACCGGAAGCATTCTGATGGTCGCCATCGGAATTATCGGCTATTATATTGCAAAAATCTATGACGAGGTAAAAGAACGCCCACGGTTTATCGTGGAGGAAGAGACTGTGGAAAAGGAAGCGTAAGATGGAAAAAATAAAAGAACTTTTGGAAAAATACCGGGAGGTTATCAGCTATATTTTCTGGGGCGTCATGACCACGCTGGTAAATTATGTGGTATATTTTGTCTGCACCAAAGCCTTTGGCATTGATTATCTCGTCAGCAATGTAATCGCATGGCTTTTGTCCGTAATTTTTGCGTTTTGGGTAAACAAGGTTTATGTGTTCCGCTCCTACGGAACAAATGCAAAGACCATGGTGCGGGAGTTTGGCACCTTTGTGTCGGCGAGGGTGTTGTCCGGCGTGCTGGAAACAGGTATGCTGGCGCTTTTTGTAGAGACGCTGCACTTTAATTCCGATGTGGTAAAGATAGCGGCAAGCGTTTTGGTGGTGATTATCAATTACGTGTTGAGTAAACTGATTATATTTAAGAAACAGGAGGAAGAGGCATGAATGCAGCGATGAGTACACCGGATGGATTTGTAAGGGAAGTGTGGAAAAAAATTCCCGATACGGTGAGGGCGGCGTTTTTCGGAGCCGTTGTCATTGGGCTTATGACTCATATCTATGAATTTACCAACAAACTCTATAACTATGACGAGCTGATAAATACGCCGGCAGGTTACGGAACAGGAGCGGAGTCGGGCAGATGGTTTCTGCGGATCTTAGGCGACTTATTTGGGGCGCAGTTTGGCAACTATTCCCTGCCCTTTATCAACGGAATGCTTTCCGTGTTGCTGCTGTCTTGGTCTGCGGCGCTGATTGCGGACATGTTCCGGATGGAAAGTAAGTTTTTCGCCGTGATGCTGGGAGGCTTTTGCGTTTCTTTTCCGGCGGTAACAAGTACCTTTATGTTTATGTACACGGCGGTTTATTATTCCATGGCATTGTTTTTCAGTGTGCTGGCGGCGTGGCTGATGGTGCGTTTCCCGAAAAAAATCGTGTTAAATGTCCTGGCGGTGGTGCTGATTGCCTGTTCCCTGGGGATTTATCAGGCATATTTTCCTAATACCGTGTCTCTTCTGGTGATGAGCATTATTTTTATCTGCGCATTTTCTAAAGAGGAAAAAACGTGGAAAGACGTATTTTTTCTGGCGCTGCGGTATGTGGCGGTGCTTGCCCTCGGCATGATACTGTACTTTATTCTGCACAAGGTGCTGGTGGCGTTCTGGGGATTGGAGATTAATTCCTATCAGGGACTGGATTCTATGGGACAGACCAATATCACAGAAATATTGCTGGCAATTAAGAACAGTTACCGTGATTTCATCAATCTGTTCCGTGGGGATGTGATGTGTTTAAATCCCACAACTTATGTAAGACGATGCTATTTCTTTATGATGGCATCCTGGGGAATAGGTTCCCTGTGCCTGCTGTTTGGGGAGAAGGGCTGTAAGGTGAAGAAAGTTTTCCTGGCGCTGGGCTTTTTGGCATTTCCCATTGCGGTGTATCTGATTTACATTATGACGCCTAACGGATGGGTTTATACTCTGATGGCGTATTCCGTAGTGTTTGTGTCGGTTTTTACGCTGGTCTGGGCAGATAAATTCCGCCTTTCCTTTGATAAAAAGGATATTGTAAGGAAGGGAACCCAGTGGATTGCGGCACTGACTTCTGTCATTATGATTGCCGTCTATATCTGGTACGGCAACGGCTGCTATATGTCTCTGGAGTATACCAAGTACCATGATATGGCGTATTTTCAGACCATGGTGACACAGATTAAGAGCTTAGAGGGATACAATGACGAACTGTCCCTTGCCCTGGTGGGGAATGAAATCAACGATGCCACCAATAATATGGGAAGTCTGGTGGGCGGTACCTTTGGGCTTGGAGGAAAGACGGAGACGAATATCAATGCTTATTCGAGAAACTATATTATTACGAAATTTTTAGGCTTTGCGCCGAGATTTTGTGAATACGGAGAAATTAAAAGCATTATGGAAACTGAGGAATTTCAGGCAATGCCATGTTACCCCGATGACGGTTCCATTAAAATCGTAGATGGCGTTATTGTCGTAAAATGTATGGAGTAGAGAGATGGAGAACAAAAGCAAAACAGCATATCTGGAATTGCTGCGAATCATTGCCTGTTTTTTTGTAATAGTCAACCACACCAACAGCGGTATTTTTCTGTCGCACAATCCGGAGGATAAAACCTGGTGGGTGTCCATTACGTACTTTTTTGTCTGCAAGGTGGCGGTGCCTGTTTTCTTAATGATTTCGGGGGCGCTGCTGTTAGGGAGAACCGATGATTTCCGAAAATATGTTTCCCGTATCCTTCGGATTGTCATTGTGATTGTGGTGTTTTCCTTTGTGTATTATGTCAGAAGTATGTATCGGTCCGGGCTGCCGGTAGATATCATTGAATTTTTCAAGCTGATTTACCAGCGTCATATCACGAATGCCTACTGGTATCTGTATCTGTACCTTGGCATTCTTCTGGTACTGCCGCTGTTTCAGACGTTGTCTGTCCATATGAGAAAATGGGAATTTCAGATATTGCTGCTAGTTTCCGTGGTGGGAATGGGGGCGCTGCCGGTGGTCGTCCGTTATCTTCCGGGCGCAGCCTGCAGTTATATGTTTACGGAGCCTTTCCTCTCTGTCTATGTGGGGGTATTCTTTCTGGGATATTACCTGACCCATTATGTGGAGCTGAAAAAAAGCTATGCCGTCATCAGCGCCGTTGTCTTTGTGGGGATGACAGCTTTGGAGATGCTGCTGACGTACCGGGAATACTATATCAGACCGGAAGATTTTTTATTTTTAGAGGAACGCACCTATCTGAATGTGACGTTAGCCTCTGCGGCGTTGTTTTATCTGGTGAGATATTTAGGGAGTGAGATCCGGCAGGAGAAATTCTGGAGCGTGGTAACATTTATGGGAGGCTGTTCCTTTGGAATTTACCTGTTTTCTGATATGTTTGTGGATATTTATGAGCAGTTTTATAATGATTTGAGTATGCATGTTCACGACCTGGTGGCGGTGGTGGTTTATGAGTTGTTAATCTTTTTTACAGGAATGCTTATTACGATGGTGTTAAAAAAGATACCTTATTTGAAGAAGTTAGTATAAATGTAAGGTTTTTGATAAAAGGGCAAATTTTTAAGGCGCTGCAAAAGCAGCGCCCTTCCTATACTTTTCTACAATTCCAAAAGACACTATGAAATCAGCATTTCTCCGGTTCTGGATAATCTACGCCCTGTGTATCTACAGTAACGCTTTTCATAACCTGTGGAGCCACCGGTCTATCGCTGTAGTCCGTAGCGGTTTCCGCAATTTTGTTTACTACATGCATTCCTTCTGTGATTTTCCCGAAAGCAGCGTATGCGCCGTCTAAATGGGGGGCATCCTGGTGCATGATAAAGAACTGGCTTCCTGCGGAATCCGGATGCATGGCCCTTGCCATGGAGAGGACTCCGGCGGTGTGCTTTAAGTCGTTAGTGAAACCGTTCTGGTTAAATTCCCCCTTAATGTCGTAACCGGGACCGCCCATTCCGGTTCCGTCAGGGCAGCCGCCCTGAATCATAAAGCCCTTGATGACACGGTGAAAAATTAAACCGTTGTAGTAGCCTTTCTGAATTAAACTAATGAAATTGTTGACCGTATTGGGGGCGATTTCAGGGTAAAGCTCTGCTTTCATGATATCGCCGTTTTCCATTTCGATTGTAACGATTGGATTTGCCATATGATACCTCTTTCTTTTTTTCATAAATTTGTGTAATATGACACATAAATTTATTGTAGCGAAAAACAGAAGCATAGTAAAGAGAAAAATATGCTTGAAGTGGGAAGAAATAGAGGTTAAAGTAGGAGAGATGAAATAGAGTTTTTAAAGAATATAAAAAAGCAGGATAGATTACGTTTTTTAAGATAGACGGAGGAAAATATGAGAAGAGAGGTACAGGCAGTCGTTACCGCAATGTTTTTGGTATTTCTTGCGGCAGAAGGCATAGAAAAGGAAAAAGAGGTACAGGGAATGGTAGAGCATAAGGTGCAGGAGGCGGAGCCTGTGGAGGCAGCTCCTTATGCAGGGATGGCAAAGGAATTGTATCAAACGGAGCTGGGACTGTTAGAAACGGACAAAGAGGCTTTGATTGCAGCGGCAAAGGCGAACTATCACCCGGAAGAAAAGGTATACACCTTTTTGCAGGGACCGAAATCCTGGGGAGAGGGGCTGGAATGGTCGGGAGAGTGGAGCGGCGAGTATGTCCGGGGAAATTATTTTGGAAATTTTGGCTGCGGGCTGTGCTGTATGGCAAATATTTATTCCACGCTGACAGATTATGACTGTTCCCCCTGGGATATGTACGAATATGCAAGGCAGGTGTCGGGCTACAGCCCCACCAGGAAAGTTGGGGCCATCGGCTGGGGGGATATGAAGGTGACCTTAAGAAAAAGCGGGTTTGACACGGAACTCTGTACAAAACCGGAAACCTTTGAGGAATTTAAAGAGCAGATGAAGAAGGCGCAGGCGGCGGTGGTGCTGGTGTGCAGCAGGGATGATGATACCTATTGGGAGAAAACGGGCGGGCATTATGTAAATCTGTTTTTGTATGAGGAGGAGACGGAGGAGGTATTTTTGGCAGACCCCGGCTCTCCGGACCGGAACCGCAATTTTATTCCGTTAAAATATGCTTATGATGCGTTGAAAACCGCAAGCCAGTACCAGTATCTGCTGGTGTACGGCTACTCGGAGGAAAAGAATCAGTGGAAGCAGGACGGCATCGACGAGGCCTGGGTAGAACCGTAGAAAATGTAAAATATAGTTGACAAAAAGTAAACACAATGATATAGTAACCATATCAGAGATGAGTTACATTTTGTCAATTATATTTTACTTTAAGGAGGATGTGGAAATGGAAAAAGCGTTTATAGGAGGATTTGCATTAGGGCTGTTTTTGGTAGCGATGGTGGGGTATCTGTTGAAAAAGGCGGGAAAAGGTCCGGTTTTTAAGTATGATGAGAGGCAGGAACTGCGGCGGGGAAAGGCATTTAAGTATGGATTTGTTACATTGCTGGTCTATGATCTTGTGATGGGAGCGGCTTATAGTGACGGATGGCCGAAATGGTGTGATGCACTGGTTTTTCAGTGCATTGGTATCGGGATTGCACTGCTGGTTTTTGCAAGCTACTGTATTTGGAACGATGCGTATCTGTCTTTGACGGAACAGCCGAAAAAGGTAACTGCGCTGCTGGCGGTGGCGCTGTTGTTGAATGTGGTGGCGGGAGCCGGGAATATTGCTTATAAGGGTATCCTTATAGAGGGTGTTTTTAATATCGGAACAGTAAATTTAATCCTTGCTGTCATACTGTTAGTGGTTATAGCTGAGTTTTTATTGAAACTGTGGCTGGATAAAAGAGAGGCGGAGTAGGAGATTCATATGAAAAATTTGAAGTTAAAATCAGCAAGGGCGGCAAAAGACATTTCCCAGCAGGAGTTAGCAGACCTTGTGGGCGTGTCGCGGCAGACCATCAATGCCATTGAGAAGGGAGATTATAATCCTACCATTAAGCTGTGCATTTCCATCTGCAAGACGTTAGACAAGACACTTGACGAATTATTTTGGGAGTAAAACGTGAGAAAATAAAAATGTTAAAACTAAAATATATTATTGTGGATAAAATTCCACCGGCAGAGCTGCGGTATCTGAGACAGAATTTAGAAGAAAACCGGGAATTAGAGCTGGTGGAGCTAGACAAAGAAAAAGAGGAATGCCGGGAAAAAAAGCTCTCGTCCTTTCCGCCGGAAAACAGTATTTTCCTCTCTACGGAGGGGACGGAGCTTTTGCGCATGAAAAAACAGGGCATGACGGTGGTGGGATTTACAGAGCCGGGGCAGGAAATGAAACCGGAATTTTCGACGGCGGATATGCTTGTGGAGGGCTTTGCGGAGATTGATGGGGAATTTTTGACACAGGTTTACCAGAGAAACCATCATCTGCCCTGGACCATTCTGGAGACAAAACGCTGCATCGTCCGGGAGATTACATTGGAGGATATCGACGCTTTGTTTGCCCTGTATTCCTGGGAGGGAATGACGGAGTATTTAGAGCCTCTTTACGACTACGAAAAGGAAAAAGAGTACCAGAAAGCCTACATTGAGAATATGTATGGATTTTACGGGTACGGTATGTGGCTGGTGATTGAAAAAGAGACGGGAAATCTGATTGGCCGCGCCGGAATCGAACACCGGGAGGAATTAGGCGGAGAGTTAGAATTAGGTTATGCCATAGGAACCCCTTACCAGCGGCAGGGCTATGCCACGGAGGTCTGTCTTGCCATTCTGGAATATGCGAAAAATTATTTGGAATGTGATAAGTTAAACTGCCTGATTGAAGAGGGAAATCTGGTTTCGGAGCATTTAGCGGAGCGCTTAGGATTTACTTTGGGAGAGGAACCTGTGATAAACGGCAAACACATGAAGCGGTATGTCCGCAGGTTTGATTAGGAATAAAATCAGAAAAGACGGCTTTTTGGCGGTCTTTTTTGTGATTCTTATGCGTTGCATTTTAATTGGAAATAAAATATAATATTGAAATAGAATCTTTAGTAAACGAAAAAGACGGATAAAGTGGGTGAGATACATGGCGGATTTTTCAGCGGAAGAATTGGAGAGAAAAATAAAAGAAGAGGATGGGAACATCAAGCGGACAAAGGAGTTTGAAAGTCCGGAAAAGCTGTACGAAGAACTGATTGCCAGCGTGCGCAAATATCATCCCTCTACGGATATCTCAATGATTGAGAAAGCCTATAAGATTGCCAGTGAAGCACATCAGGGACAGGTGCGCAAATCGGGGGAACCATATATTATCCATCCTTTATGTGTCGGCATTATTTTAGCGGAATTAGAGTTAGACAAGGAGACCATTGTTGCCGGGCTGCTTCATGACGTGTTAGAGGACACGACCATGACGGAAAGAGAGATGGCGGATATTTTCGGGGAGGAAGTGCTGCTGCTGGTGGATGGCGTGACAAAGCTCAAGCATCTCCATTTGACAGACAATAATCCCAACGAAAAGGATAAAACCTCGGACCGTCTGGAAATGCAGGCGGAAAACTTAAGAAAGATGTTTCTTGCCATGGCAAAGGATATCCGTGTCATCATGATTAAGCTGGCGGACCGCCTCCACAATATGCGGACCCTAAAATACCAGTCGCCGGAAGGGCAGCTTCGTATTGCCCGGGAAACCCAGGAGATTTACTGTCCCCTTGCCCAGCGTCTCGGTATTTCCAAGATTAAGATTGAACTGGATGATTTATCCTTAAAATATTTAGAGCCGGAGGCTTACTATGATCTGGTGCGGCAGATTGACCAGAGAAAGAGCGCCCGGGATGACTATGTGCAGGGGCTCGTGGAGGAAGTACGGAACCATATCACAGAGGCAGGAATTCCGGCACAGATTGACGGGCGGGCAAAGCATTTTTTCAGTATTTATAAGAAGATGGTCAATCAGGATAAAACCTTAGATCAGATTTACGATTTGTTTGCGATTCGTATCATTGTGGATTCCGTTAAGGACTGCTATGCGGCGCTGGGCGTGATTCACGAGATGTATAAACCGATTCCGGGGCGTTTTAAGGACTATATCGCCATGCCAAAGCCCAATATGTACCAGTCTTTGCATACCACGCTGATAGGACCCACCGGACAGCCCTTTGAGATTCAGATACGCACCTATGAAATGCATCGAACGGCGGAATATGGTATCGCAGCCCACTGGAAATACAAAGAAGCCAACAATAACGGCGGCGCGGCTGTGCCGATGACGGTGACGGAGGAAGAAAAGTTAAGCTGGCTGCGCCAAATTTTGGAGTGGCAGAGGGATATGTCCGACAACAGGGAATTTATGAGCCTGTTAAAGAGTGATCTGGATTTGTTCTCGGACACTGTGTTCTGCTTTACCCCCACCGGAGATGTGAAGAATCTCCCCAACGGCTCTACGCCTATTGATTTCGCCTATAGCATTCACTCTGCCGTGGGAAATAAGATGGTGGGGGCAAAGGCAAACGGCAAGCTGGTGCCCATTGACTATATCATTCAGAACGGTGACAGAATCGAGATTGTCACCTCCCAGAATTCCAAGGGACCAAGCCGGGACTGGCTGAACATCGTCAAGAGTACCCAGGCGAAAAACAAGATTAACCAGTGGTTTCGCAGCGAGCTGAAGGAAGAAAACATTATTCACGGGAAAGAGTTGCTGATTGCCTCCTGCAAGGCGAAGGGAATTAATTTTCCGGATATCAATAAACCGGAGTATCAGGAGAAAATATTGCGGAAATATGGTTTCCATGACTGGAATTCCTGTCTTGCCACCATCGGCCACGGCGGGTTAAAAGAAGGCCAGATTGTAAACCGTATGTATGAGGAATACAAAAAAGACCATCTGGCGAGAATTACCGATGAGGAAGTATTAGAGACCATTGCGGAAAATAAGGAAAAAGCGGTGGAAAAGCACTCGAAGAGCGGCATTATTGTCAAGGGACTTTATGATGTGGCAGTTCATTTTTCCAAATGCTGCAGCCCGGTGCCGGGGGACGAAATCGTGGGATTTGTCACCCGTGGAAGAGGCGTTTCGATTCACCGGACGGATTGTATTAACGTGATCAATTTATCAGAAATGGAAAAAGAACGTCTGATTGACGCAGAGTGGCAGCATGATGAGGAAAGTATCGGCAACGGGCTTTACCGTGCGGAGATTAAGATTTATGGAAATAACCGTACCGGGCTTCTGGTGGATATCACAAGGGTCTTTACGGAACGGGAAATTGATATCAATGCGGTTCACTCTAAGACCAGCAAGCAGGGCATTGCCACCATTGACCTGTCCTTTAGCACCAAGGGAAGGGAGGAACTTACCAGCCTGATTGAAAAGCTGCGCCAGGTGGAGAGCGTGATTGATATTGAGAGAACAGCCGGTTAGGAGGGAAGGGAAAAATATGACACCCCTTAGAGTAGAACAGTATGTAGTAGGACCTGTGCAGACAAACTGCTATTTTGCCATTAATGATGAGACAAAAGAGGTCCTGATTATAGATCCGGGAGCGAGCGGGAAGCGTCTGGCAGAGATTGTTGAGAAAGAAAAGTTAAATCCTGTTGCAATTTTGCTGACACATGGTCATTTTGACCACGCAGGAGCAGCGGCGGAGCTGGCAGAGCATTTCCATATCGAGATTTATGCGGAGGAACATGAGAAAGAAACCTTAGAGAATCCGGCGTTAAACCTTAGCGGCTGGGAGGGGAAGGAAACTGCTTACCATGCGGATCGGTATTTAAAGGATGAGCAGGAAATCGATTTGGCAGGATTTCATATCCGGGTACTGTTTACACCCGGACATACGGTGGGCGGCTGCTGCTATCTGTTCCCATACCAGAATGCCGTCTTTGCAGGAGATACCCTGTTCGCCCAGTCGGTAGGAAGAACGGATTTCCCGAAGGGGAGTGCCGCGCAGCTTATCCGTGCCATTGAGGAAAAGCTTCTGGTGCTGCCGGATGATGTTACGGTGTATACCGGGCACAATGAGATTACCACCATCGGCACAGAGCGGATGTATAATCCATATTTATAAGAGGCTGAAACAATGATAAAGGTAAAGTTAAACAAGCCGGAATTTGAGTATGACATTCATTCTCTGATAAAGGCGTTTTATCCGGAGGAATATGTGGGGGTGTCTGCGGAGGAAAAAACCTATGAGGAACCCATTCATATCCAGATGGAGGTCATATATACAGAGGCATCCATTAAAATCTGCTGGCAGTTAAGGGAGCAGAATGAGGCGGTTTTGCCGGCCTGTGGTGACGGGAAGATAGAGCGAGAAATCCCTGTGGATTTTTCGGATCGCACCGATACGAAAAACCGATTGAAAAAGTGCCTGTACCTGATGTTATGTGAGGTGACAGGCAGAAAACTCCCATGGGGAAATCTGACGGGTATCCGTCCCACCAAAATCCCCATGAAGATGTTGGAAGAAGAAAAGAGCGAGGCGGAAATTAAATCTTACATGAAAGAAACTTATTTCGCCTCTGATGAAAAAATTGCTCTCTCCACAGAAATTGCCAAACGAGAGTTGGCACTGTTAAGGCAGATTGATTATGAGAACGGCTACAGCCTGTATATCGGCATACCTTTCTGCCCCACCACCTGTCTTTATTGTTCCTTTACCTCCTATCCGCTGGTGAGCTGGGCGAAGCAGGTGGATACTTATCTTGACGCCCTGGAAAAAGAGATTGATTTTACGGCGGTGAAGTTTGCTGGAAAACATCTCAATTCCATCTATATTGGCGGAGGAACTCCCACTACCCTGGAACCCTGTCAGCTGGACAGACTGATGCGGAAAATTAAATGCAGTTTTGATTTGTCAGACTGCCTGGAATTTACCGTGGAGGCGGGCAGACCGGACAGCATCACCAGAGAAAAATTAGAGGTGTTGCGGAAATGGGGAATTTCCCGGATATCCATCAATCCCCAGACCATGAAGCAGGAAACTCTGGATTTGATTGGACGCCGCCATACCGTGGAGCAGACCATAGAGAGCTTTCGGCTGGCAAGGCAGCTGGGGTTCGATAATATAAATATGGATTTAATTTTGGGACTGCCGGAGGAGCAGCTCTCTGATGTGAAAAACACCATGGAGCAGATTAAGCTGCTGGCACCGGATAATCTGACCGTACATTCTCTGGCATTGAAGCGGGCAGCGCGGCTCAATATGTTTAAGGAAGATTATAAAAATTATAAGATGGTAAACACCCAGGAGCATATGGAACTGGTGGCAGCCTATGCCGCCGAACTAGGGTTGCACCCATATTATCTTTACCGCCAGAAGAGTATGGCGGGCAATCTGGAGAACGTGGGATATGCCACAGAAGGAAAAGCTGGGGTCTATAACATCTTGATTATGGAGGAAAAACAGACTATAATGGCACTTGGCGCAGGTGCTACCACGAAATTCGTACAGTACGCCGGTGCGGGGGAAGCGGTGATTCACCGTGTGGAAAATGTAAAAGATGTGAAAAACTATCTGGAACGCGTTGATGAAATGATAGAGCGGAAGATGAGAAAAATGGAGGAAATCGCATGGCATTAAGCAAGAAGCCGGTTAACGGCATGAAGGATATTTTACCGGAGGAAATGCAGATCCGTGATTACGTACAGCAGGTCATTAAGGAAACCTATCGCAGCTTCGGATTTACACCCATTGAAACTCCGTGCATGGAAAATATTGCCAATCTCAGCAATAAACAGGGCGGGGAAAATGAAAAACTGATTTTTAAGGTCATGAAGCGGGGCGAGAAATTAAAAATTGACGAGGCGAAGGAAGAAAGCGATTTGGTGGATTTTGGTATGCGCTACGATCTTACAGTGCCGTTAGTGCGTTACTATGCCAACAATACCAATGATCTGCCCTCTCCCTTTAAGGCACTTCAGATGGGCAGCGTGTGGAGAGCGGACAGACCCCAGAGAGGGCGTTACCGCCAGTTTATGCAGTGCGACATTGATATTATCGGCGAGCCTAGCAATTTAGCGGAAATCGAGCTGATTTTAGCCACCACCACCACCATCGGCAGGCTGGGATTTGAGAATTTTGAAATTCGTATCAATGAGCGCCGTATCTTAAAAGCTATGGCAGCTTACAGCGGTTTTCCGGAGGAAGAGTTTGACACCGTATTTATCATTTTAGATAAGATGGACAAGATCGGCTTAGAAGGCGTGGCGGAAGAGCTTGCAAAAGAGGGCTATGCAAAGGCGTCCATCGATAAATATTTGGCATTGTTTGAAGGTGTGGAAAAAGCTGATAATGGTATCCGATATTTAGCGCAGACCTTAGAAGGCTTTTTAGATGCAGAGGTGGAGAAGAACCTGTTAGAAATCATCGATAGCGTGGAGTCTGCAAAGACAGCTTCTTTTAAAATGGTGTTTGACCCTACCTTAGTGCGGGGTATGAGCTATTACACCGGAACGATTTTTGAGATTTCTATGCCGGAATTAGGCGCCGCCTGCGGCGGAGGCGGACGCTATGATAAGATGGTAGGAAAATTTACCGGGCAGGACGTTCCGGCCTGTGGATTTTCCATTGGATTTGAGCGTATTATTTTACTGTTAATGGAGAGTGGATTTGCGGTGCCTTCCCAGCGGCCGAAGGTAGCTTATCTGATTGAAAAAGGGTATCCTGCGGATAAACTCTGTGAGGTGATTAAAAAGGCGCAGGAAGAACGTGCTGCCGGAAAACAGGTTCTGGTAGTACGCATGAATAAAAATAAAAAGTTCCAGAAAGAAAAATTAAATGCCGAGGGATACAGGGAGCTTGTTGAATTTTTTAACAACTAGAATCCAAAGGTGTTAGGCAACAAGCTCCCTGATATCGTTGAATTTTTTAATAAGTAAAGAGGAAAGAGGTTTATAGTTATGGCAGAGTCGATGAGAGGCTTGCACAGAAGCCACAGGTGTACCGAGATTTCAAGTGCAAACGTGGGTGAAACTGTCACCGTTATGGGATGGGTGCAGAAGAGAAGAAATTTAGGAAGTCTGATTTTTATTGATTTAAGAGACCGCTCCGGTATCTTGCAGCTGGTGTTCAACGAGGAAACCGTGGGGGCAGAGGGATATAAAAAGGCAGAGAGCTTAAGAAGCGAGTTTGTTATCGCAGTCACCGGAACCGTGGAGAAACGTTCCGCTGCGGTGAATGAGAATTTAAAGACCGGGGATATCGAGGTCATTGCCACCGACATCCGCATTTTATCCGAGTCAGAGACACCGCCATTCCAGATTGAGGAAAACAGCCAGACTAAGGACGAGGTCCGCTTAAAATACCGCTACTTGGATTTGAGAAGGCCGGATATCCAGAAAAACCTCATGCTCCGCAGTAAGGTGGCTTATCTGATGCGTGATTTCATGATGAAAGAGGGCTTTCTTGAGATTGAGACGCCAATGTTATGTAAATCAACACCGGAGGGGGCGAGAGATTACTTGGTACCCAGCCGTGTCCATCAGGGACATTTTTATGCGCTGCCCCAGTCACCGCAGCTTTATAAGCAGCTTCTGATGTGTTCCGGTTATGACCGCTATTTCCAGATTGCAAGATGCTTCCGTGACGAGGATTTGCGTGCGGACCGCCAGCCGGAGTTTACCCAGGCGGATATGGAGCTTTCTTTCGTGGACGTGGAGGACGTGTTAGACGTCAACGAGCGTCTGCTGCAGTATGTATTTAAAGAAGCAATCGGAGTGGATGTAACCCTTCCGTTGCCGAGAATGCCCTGGCAGGAGGCGATGGACCGTTTTGGTTCCGATAAACCGGATACCCGTTTCGGCATGGAGTTAATCAATGTCTCCGATGTGGCAGAAGGCTGCGGTTTTTCCGTATTTACAGGAGCTTTGGAGAACGGCGGCTCCGTCCGTGGTATCAATGCAAAGGGGCAGGCGGGAATGCCCCGTAAGAAGATTGATAAGTTAGTGGAATTTGCCAAGGGCTACGGTGCTAAGGGGCTTGCTTATTTAGCCGTCAACGAGGATGGCACCTACAAATCCTCCTTTGCAAAATTCATGACCGAGGAAGAGTTAAAAGCTCTAGTGGCAGCCATGGAGGGAGAGCCGGGAGACTTATTACTCTTTGCAGCGGACAAAAATAAAATTGTCTGGAATGTGCTTGGCGCCCTCCGTTTAGAGCTGGCGAAGGAGCTGGATTTATTAGATCCGAATCAGTACAATTTCCTCTGGGTAACAGAGTTCCCGTTGCTGGAATGGTCTGAGGAGGAGAACCGTTTTATGGCAATGCACCATCCTTTCACCATGCCTATGGAAGAGGACTGGGAAAACATTGACAGCGACCCCGGCAGCGTCCGGGCAAAGGCTTACGATATCGTGTTAAACGGTACGGAGCTTGGCGGCGGTTCTGTCCGTATCCATCAGGATGATATCCAGGAAAAAATGTTTGAGGTTCTGGGTTTCACGAAGGAGCGGGCGCATGAGCAGTTCGGCTTCCTTTTAGATGCTTTCAAATACGGTGTTCCGCCCCATGCAGGGCTGGCATACGGCTTAGACCGTCTTGTGATGCACATGGTACATGCGGATTCCATCCGTGACGTCATTGCATTCCCGAAGGTAAAGGACGCTTCCTGCCTGATGACCCAGGCACCGGGAATTGTAGATGAGAAACAATTAGAAGAATTAGGTTTGGAAGTAGAGCTTCCGGCAGAGGAATAAAAGTAAGAGACACTTTTCTGAGTTTAACAATTTTTTGGATAAATTGCAGAAAAGTGTCTCTATTTTTTTGACTTTTTTTCACAAAAAAATTATAATAGGGGATAAGGAATGAAGGGGGACAGCAATGAAATCCATAAGAACGAAATTTTTGGTACTGATGCTGGTATGTGTTCTTTTGTCGGCAGCTGCATTTGCAGGGGTGGGAAGCTATACGGCAGGCGCATTGGTGGAAGAGGATTCGGTCCAGATTATGAATTTACTGTGTGGGGAACAGGCAAAAGAGATGGATATGATGCTGCTTTCGGTAGAGCAGGCGGTGGACACGGTATCCCGCTATGCGGAAGGACAGTTATCTGCCATTGGCGATATAAACGAAGAGAAAATATACTTTTTGCTATCCATGAAAAAGACAAAAGAACTAGCATTTAACGTGGCGGAAAATACCAGCGGAATGACAGCTGTCTATGTCTGCCTGAAACCGGATTTTTCTACTTCCATGGACGGGTTCTGTCTGGTACGGGGAGAAGGCGGGGCTGAGCTTGAAGAGAGCAGGGCAATCCGCGTTGCAGAGGATATTGAGGCGGAGGAAGGGCAGAACGAGTGGTACCAGAAGGTGGTGCAGGAGGATTTGTCTGTCTGGACCGTACCTCATCAGAGTATAGCAGACGGGAAAGAAGTCATATCTTACGTGGTACCGATGCACAAGGACGGCAGTGTGGTGGGCGTGATTGGCATGGATGTGGAGATGCGGGTGTTAAAGGATTATGTAGATTCCGTGAAGATTTATGATACCGGCTATGCGTTTTTGGGTGATAAGGAAAAAAATATTTATTATCACAGAGATTACCCTGACGGGCTGCGGGGGGGAGAGGTTTACGGCAACCTGCGGCAGATTATGCGTCTGCTGTCGGAGGGAGAAGAAGGGGTTTGCCTTTACGATTACTGTTGGGAGGAAGAGCAGAAGAAGCTGAGCTTCTGTACCCTGAGAAATGGCATGCTTTTGATTGTGACGGCGCCGGAGAAAGAAATCTGTGCGGTGCAGAACAGGATGACGGTGCAGTCGTTGGTGGTTCTGGTGCTTATCATTGTGATTTCCGTATTGTTGACGGTGCAGGTAACCAGAAGGATTACTGCCCCCTTAAAAGAACTGACCAGAGCGGCGGAGCGGGTAGCCGGAGGGGACTTGAGCGTCTCCATAGAATGCAGTACCCGGGACGAAGTCGGGGTATTGGCCAAGAGCTTTGAACAGACTGTAAAAAGCCTAAAGCAGCACATGGATTATATCAACAAGCTTGCATACACAGATGCCATGACCGGGACAATGAATAAAATGGCGTATAAGGAAGCCGTCATTTCCATAGAAAAGCAGATGGAAGAAGGAACAGCGGAGTTTGCGGTGGTTGTCATGGATATCAACAACTTAAAGAAGATTAATGATAATTTCGGGCATGAGTTTGGCGATATGTTGATTCGTGATTCGGTGTCCATTATCCAGAGCACCTTTAAGGAGAGCACCATTTACCGTATCGGCGGTGACGAGTTTGTAACGATTCTGAAAAATGATGATGTGGGGAAAAAAGCGGAATATCTGTCTGTTTTTAACGATGAAATAACCAGATTTAACCGCAATAATACCAAGTATGAGCAGAAGGTGCAGATTGCTATCGGAATTGCGGTGTATATTTTCGGGGAGGATAAGAGTTTCCAGACGGTATTCCGCAGGGCAGATTCAGTAATGTATGAAAATAAAATGGCGTTAAAGGCGTCGGAAAAAACGACGGATTGACAGAAAAGAGGGAGGCGTAAGCAACCTTCTTTTTTTATGCACACGGGTGCGGAGAGGAAGGAAGCAGCAAGAGCTGCCCGCACCCGGCGCAGCGAGCAGGGGAAGAAGAAGCTCCCCTACTCGATTTTTGACAGGAAAGACCCTGCTATATAAAAAATTAAAATAAACAGTATATAACAGTTGACAACAGTTATATGCTGTTGTATACTGTTTATACAAGGAGAGAAACAAATGAAAATCATGATTAATCATTCCTCCATGCAGCCCATCTATGAGCAGATTGTAGAACAGGTAAAAGCGCAGGTGCTGCATGGGACATTACAAAGCGGGGAGCCGCTGCCCTCGGTCCGGTCGCTTGCCGGAGAATTGAAAATCAGCGCCCTGACAGTAAAAAAAGCCTATGACTTCTTAGAGCAGGAGGGTCTGGTGGTGACTGTCCATGGGAAAGGAAGCTTTATCGCAGAGAAAAACAAGACTCTTTTAGAGGAAGAGTGGAAAAAGGAAGTGGAGGACGCCTTTGCCGCGGCAGTGAAAAAAGGCAGAACCTATGGACTTTCCGATGAAGAGCTGCGGGAAATATTTGCAATTGTTATGGAGGAACCCTGATGTTAAAATTGGAAAATGCAGAAAAGAGTTATGGAAACTTTCATTTAAAATGTTCACTTGAGGTGGCACCGGGACAAATTACCGGGCTGATTGGAGAAAACGGAGCGGGAAAGAGCACCACCTTTAAGATGATTTTGAATCTGATTTCCGCTGACCGCGGGACCATACGGGTCATGGGAAAACGCCCAGAGGAGCTGACGGCGGAGGATAAGGAGCAGATTGGTGTGGTGCTGCCGGACTCCGGTTTCAGCGAGTATTTAAGAATCAAGGATGTGGCAGGCATATTGAGACAGTTTTACCATACCTATGAGGAAGAGGCGTTTTTGGAGATGTGCCGTCATATGGGGCTGCCTCTTGATAAGAAAATCAGTGAATTTTCTACGGGTATGAAAGCGAAGTTAAAACTCGCCGCAGCCATGTCCCATGAGGTAAAGCTTCTGATATTAGATGAACCTACCGCCGGGCTTGATGTGGTGGCGCGGGATGAAATTTTAGAGACGCTCCAGCAGTACATGGAGCAGCATCAGGACTGTGCCATCATCATCAGCTCCCATATTTCCACGGATTTGGAGAAAATCTGTGATGATTTGTATATGATACACCAGGGAAATATCATTCTTCATGAAGAGACGGATGTACTTTTAAGCAACTATGGTATTCTGAAGGTGGAAGAAAAGGTTTATCCGTCCTTAGAAAAGGAATATCTGCTGCGGAGGAAAAGAGAGTCTTACGGCTACAGCGTGCTGACGGATAAGCGGCAGTTCTTTCGGGAAAATTACCCGGAGATGGTGTTAGAAAAGGGAAACATTGACGAAGTCATTACCATGATGGTGAAAGGAGAACGGGTATGAGAGGATTGTTGATGAAGGATTTTTATCTTATGGCAGGCCAAAAGCGATTTTTTATCATCGTGTTTGCTATAGCAGCGCTGTTTATTATCACAGGGCAGAATGAAACGTTTATTGTGGGGTATGTGACGATGTTATGCGGAATTTTCGCTGTCACTACCATACATTATGATGAGTTTAACAAGGGAAACATCTTTCTTTTTACGCTGCCTTTTCAGAGAAAACAGTATGCGTTGGAAAAGTATCTCTTTGGAATTATCGCCGGAGGGACGGCATGGATTGTCAGCTTTGCAGTGGTAATGATTTTCCGTTACGGAAGAGAAAAGATAGATGTAAGAGAATGGGGTGTTTCCATGCTGACGTATCTTCTTGTGCTGCTTCTGATGTTAGCCGTTATGATACCCATCGAGTTAAAATTCGGCGCAGAGAAGGGAAAACTGGCAACCTTCGTACTGTTCTTTGTAGTTTTTGGGATATTTTTCTTTGCGACAAATATTTTCGAGGAGGCAGGGATTGACGTATCCGCCATGGCGGAAGAGATGAATCTGGCAAAACTGGCATTAGGTGCCGTGGTTGTAACTTTGCTGATATTAGCGGTGTCCGTTTCTGCCAGCATAAAAATTATGGAAAAGAAGCAGTTCTAGTGTAACCGGAAGCAGAACAGCGCCTTCTGCCAGTAATTTCATTTCGAAAATGTCGGAATTTAGGGTTTACAAATCGACAAAAAAATAGGATAATATTCACACAGATATCATATGATTTTTATCAGATTAAGTGGGGAAATGGCCTATGGAAATTAAACGCTTAGGAGAAAATAAAATCCGTTGTGCTTTGACCGAAGAAGAAATCAAAGACATGGGATTTGAGATTGATGAGATTATTGGAAACGGAGACACTACCCAGCAGTTCATGCGGTTAGTATTAAGCCTTGTGGAAGAGCAGGAGGACATTAACATAGAAAATATTTCACCGATGGTAAAAGCGGAGCTGCTTTCTGACCACAGCATGGCAATCACCTTTGGCGGGGATTCGGATTTGAGCTTTAAAGATTTGATGAACACCATCAATCAGCTTATGGGACAGATGACACCGGAGAAGATGGAAGAGTTTAAGAACTTAAGCCGGGAGGAAAAACAGGATATGGTGGACGCCTTTTTAGAGAAACGTCAGAAAGAGGAAAAGAAAGAGGCGAAAAAGGAAAAACCAAAACAGCCTATGACCTGTGCCCTGGTATTTTCTTCCTTTGATAAGGTGGTAAAGATGTGCCATGCCTGTTTTCAGGAGAGGATTCCTGAGAGCAGCCTATACAAATTAGAGGGAGAATACTTCCTTGTGATGGACTTCTCTAACTTTGCCAAGGAGGAAATGCGCACCTTTGCCTTTGCTGCCGTGGAGTATGATGACGGTCGTTTTTCTAATGAGGGGCAGATTGCCTATATTGTCGAACACGGTCAGAGTATTGTTAGAAAAGAAGCGATTCAAACACTGATGGCATTGTAACATATTGATAAAAATGATTTTGTAAATAGATAAAATCCTAAAATCCCAGAGCAAACTTTGGTAAAATTGCCGAAGAAGTTTTTGCTCCATAATCTACTAGATGTGCTATCATAGTGGAGGTGCAAATACAGTATTTAGTTACAGTGGCGATGGTGGCACCGGCGGGGAGCAAGACGGGCTTGTCCCTGTCAACGCACTGTGGCGAAAATATAAGACGAAAATGGAGAAAGGTTATGAGTACAGAGCAGCTTTGGGAACTAGAAGAGGTAAAGAGCCGTTTGTTGAGGCAGGCGTATCGTATGAAACAGGAGTGTCCGCATATGTCACCGGTGGGATTAGAGAGTGAGCTGTATGCGACGATTATGGCAGAAGTCAGAGATATCACCCGCAGAATACAAAGGAGCGCAGAAGCATAGAGTACAGATGATATGCAGCCGGGAAAATATTCCCGGCTGCTTTTTGATTCTTGCTGTTCACTCCCTACGGTCGTTCCAGTGAACAGTAATTTCTGAGGGCAGAATAGAAAAATAATGGATTTATAGTGCTGGACAGAAGAATAGAAAATGATTATAATTTTATAAGTAGGAAGAGAGCAGAAGAGGGGTTTTTACATGAATAAGATTATTACCAGATTAAATGAAATTGAGGAAAAAGCAGAGGCGATTATCAGCGATGCAAAATCCCGGAAGGAGCAGTTGGTTTTCCGGATGGAGCAGGACAAGAGTGAGATAGACGGCAGGATAGAACAGACTGAGCGGGAGACGGAACAGCGCCTTAAGGAGCGATTTTTCGGGGAAACGAAACAGCAGATTGTCCGCATGGAGGACAAGACGAAAGAAGCGGTGAGCCGTTTAGAAGAGGAGTTTGCCCGGACAAAGGAACAGCGGGCGGAAGAATTGTTCCAAAAAATCATACAGATGTAACAGCGGGAACATGCGGAACGGAAAAGGAGCAGAATGATGTCAGGTGGTTTGTTGGAATACAGCGGATTGGTGACAAAGACAAAGGCGATGAGCGGCAGGCTGTTAGAGGAAGAGGACTATCTTAGGCTTTCGGAGTATGAGACGGTGGACGCTTTTATTTCCTTCTTGCGGGAAGCGGAGGGGTATGCGCCGATTTTTGCCAGCCATGAGGAAATTGCCCACCGGGGGCAGGTGGAGGCGGTAATCCGTAACTCCCTTTACGGAGATTACAAAAAGCTTTACCAGTTTGCCCGTGGGGAGCAGCGGGCGGGACTAGAGCTTATCTTTTTCCGCTATGAGGTCAATGTGCTAAAGACCTGCTTAGAATATGCCATGACAGGGAGCCATTATGAATTAGGCTATTTAAAGCTGATTTTTGACGGACATGCCTGTTATGACGCCGGAATGGCGGCACAGGCGGAGAGCTTTGGAGAGCTTTTAGCGGCGGTGGCAGGTACGGACTACGAGCGGTTTTTACACCGCATGTCGGAAAACGGGCAGATGAGCTATGCAGATTACGCCTTTGGGTTAGATGTATATTACTATAAGAATGCCTGGAAACGAAAACAAAAGATACGGGATAAAAATGTAAAGCAGATGATGGAGATTTTGCTGGGAACAGAAATCGACTGGCAGAATATTATGTGGATATACCGCTCGAAGCGCTTCTATCAGATGAAGCCTGCGGATATTTACGTCAATCTCATTCCCGTCACCTATCGCTTGAAAAAAGACCAGCTGCGGCAGATGATAGAGGCGGAGACGGTGGAGGGATTTACGGAGCACTTGGCGCAAACCGTTTATTTCAAGGGAAAAGATGCCGTTGCCAGCCTGGGGGAGGAACTTACGGAGCAGAAGATTATGGAGAAAACCTACCGTCTTGTCTGCAGGAAATACCCCATGTCCTTAGCTCCGGTGCTGAAGTTTTTATATGATAAAGAACACGAAATAGACCTTTTGACTTCCATCTTAGAGGGAATCCGTTATCAGCTTCCCGCAAGGGAAATCAAAGAGCTGGTTTTAACAATGTAAATGGAGGGTTTTTAAAGTGGTAGAAAAAATGAAATTGCTTCACATCACAGGCCCCAAAGCGGACATTGACCGGGTAATGGATACATATCTGAGTAATTATGAGATTCACTTTGAGAATGCCATTGCCAGCCTCAATAATCTCGCCAATGTCCGCCCCTTTGTGGAGAGCAATCTTTATAAAGAGGAATATGCAAAAGCGAAGCTTCTCTGGGAGGGATTTGGCAGGGAGGACATGTTCCCCACGGAAAAAATGAAGGTGGAAGAGGCGGCGCAGGTCATTGACAGCATTTATGCCCTGGCGGAGAAAATCGTAACCCGGCAGGAGAAGTTAAAGCAGGAGCGGCTTGCGGCGGCAAAACTCGTGGAGGAAATAGAACCCTTCCGGGAATTAGATTATGAGTTTAAAAAGATTTTAGAGTTTAAGTTTATTGCATACCGCTTCGGGCGGATATCCAGGGACTATTACCAGAAGTTAGAGCGGTATATCCATGACACTGACCACATTCTGTTTTATGAATCCTACAGTGATGAGGATTATGTGTGGGGAGCCTATTTTGTCCCCAAAATGTATGTGGCGGAGGTGGATGCGGTGTGTCTCTCCTTTCATTATGAAAGGATTTACGTGCCGGATACCATTGAGGGCACCCCGGACGCTGCTTATCTGGAATTAGAGCAGCAGATAAAAGCCTATGAAAAGGAAGAACTTTTCCTGAAAAATAAGATGCGGGAGCTGTTAGAAAAGCATGAGAGGCAGTTAATTTGCGCTTATTATTCCCTACAGGCTTACTGCAGGAATTTTGATATCCGTAAAATGGCGGTCTGCACCAAACCCAAATTTGACGGCAACGGCATGAGTGAATATTATATCCTTTACGGTTGGATGAGCAGGCGGGACGCTGCCGGGTTAGAGCGGGATATCCAGGGGGATGATAAAGTCCATATCATGGAAGAGGACGTGGACGAAACCTCAATTTCAGGTCCGCCTACCAAATTGAGGAATCCTAAAATCTTCAAGCCCTTTGAGATGTTTGTGCAGATGTATGGATTGCCCGCCTATAATGAGATGGACCCCACGATTTTTATCGCATTGACCTACACACTGATGTTTGGCATTATGTTCGGGGATGTCGGGCAGGGCTTATGTTTAGTGGCAGGAGGCTTTATCCTGTATAAACTGAAAAAAATGAATCTTGCGGCGATTATCTCCGTAGCGGGTATCTGGTCTACGGTATTCGGTTTCCTTTACGGCAGTATTTTCGGCTTTGAGGATATCTTAGAACCGGTATGGATGCGCCCCATGGACAATATTATGACCACGCTGATGCTTGCTATCGGCTTCGGTATGGCGCTTATCTTAATTGCCATGGTGATAAATATCGTAAACGCCATCCGGGCAAAAGATATGGGCAGAATGCTCTTTAGCGCCAGCGGCGTTTCCGGTATTATCTGTTACGGCTGTGTGGTCATCTGTATTGTGCTCTATGCCACAGGCCATGCACTTCCCGCCACGGGAATATTAGCGGTGGCATTAGGTATTCCGCTGCTTGCCATTATGCTGAAAGAACCGCTCTCCAATTTATTGGAGCGCAAAAAGAAAATTCTTCCGGAGGGAAGCAAAGTAATGTTCTTTGTGGAGGCGCTGGTGGAACTGTTTGATGTGGTATTAAGCTACGCCACCAACAGTATCTCCTTCGTCCGTGTGGGCGCCTTCGCTCTAAGCCACGCCGGAATGATGGGCGTGGTAATGACACTGGCAGGCTACGAGAGCGGCTCCCCCAACATGATTGTGGTGGTGCTGGGAAATATCTTAGTCAGCGGCCTTGAAGGCCTGGTAGTGGGAATACAGGTATTGCGTCTGGAATATTACGAGATGTTCAGCCGTTTTTATAAAGGTACAGGAAAACCGTTCCAATCATTTTTCAAGAAAGCGTCAGGAGGAAAATAACAATGGCAAAAATTATTTTAACAGTAATCTTAGTTTTCAGTATGGTAATTCCCTTTGGAGGCTATTATCTCTCCAGAAAAAAAGAACGCAGTTTCAAAGCGTCCTTAGCAGTCAACATCCTGCTGTTCTTCGGAACCTTAGTAACAGCTGACATGCTCTTATTCAGCGGACACATCTACGCAGCCGACACCGCAGCCGCTTACGCTGAGGGCTGGCGCTACTTAGCCGCAGCCCTCTCCACCGGACTCTCCTGCATAGGCGCCGGTGTAGCCGTAGCCAGCGCAGCTTCCGCCGCCATCGGCGCCCTAAGCGAGGACTCCAGCATCATGGGTAAAGCGTTAATCTTCGTAGCTTTAGCGGAATCCATCGCCCTATATGGCTTATTGATTTCCTTCTCTATCTTAGGCTAAATAGAAGTAATACGTTGTTATTGTCAGAAAACAGCTTGAAAGTGTCGGTGTCCTCTGGAAGTCCCTTTGGAAAACGCCGGTGCTTAGCGAGGTGTTTTCAAACAGGCTTGCCTGTTTTGCTTAGCATCCGCTGCGTTTTTCACGGAGCGAGAGCGTGACTTCAGGAGGATACCGACACTTTCAAGCGTCCCTCTAACGAAAAACCCATCTATTTCAGGAAGAAGGGAAACCACCATGAAAATGTTCTTAATCAGCGACAACATAGACACCTACACCGGCCTGCGCTTAGCCGGCGTAGAAGGCGTCGTCGTCCACGAACGGGAAGAATTAAAAACCGAACTGGATAAGGTATTTGCAGACAAAGAAATCGGCATCGTACTCCTGACGGAGAAATTCGGCAGGGATTTCCCGGATTTGATAGACGAGGCAAAATTGAACCGCAGAATCCCCTTGATTGTGGAGATACCCGACCGCCATGGCACCGGGCGCAGCAAGAATTTTATAACAGATTATGTAAATCAGGCAATCGGGCTGAAACTCTAGCGGCAAAGCCGCCATGTCCGGAAACCTGAATGAAATGAGGCAATTATGGAAATCAACGAAAAATTAGACATTTTCTTTGAGGCAGCGATTGCAGCGGCAAATAAGCAGAGCGCAGAAATCTTAGAAGAGCAGAAAGAAGCTTATCAGCAGGCAATCGGAGACTATGAAAAAAGTAAATTAGCAGGGCAGAAAACAAGGGAGCGTGCCATGGAGGCGCGAATCAGAAAAGAGGCCAACCGCAGAGTGTCAGAACAGGCAATGCTGCAGAAGCGCGCTTACCATGCGGCAGTGGAAGAGAAAAAAGAAGCCTTATTTGCCTTGGTGGAGGAAAAATTAAAGGATTACTGCGACAGCAGAGAATACGAAGAGTTTCTGGTACGCCATATTAAGCAGGCGAAAGCTTTTGCTAAAGGGGAGGAAATCGTCATTTACCTTGCGCCGACGGACATTGCAAAGAAGGAACGGTTAGAGCGGGAGACAGGTATTTCCTTAGAAGTGAGTGAGGAAAACTTTATCGGCGGAATCCGTGCAGTGATTGCAGCAAAAAATATTTTGATTGACGAATCCTTTGCAGGCAGGCTGTGTCAGGAAAAAGATAATTATTCTTTTTAGTCAGGAGCGGAAAAACATGGGTGTAACAGGAAAAATTTATGGAATCAACGGTCCGGTTATCTCCATTTTAGGTAATCTCGGCTTCAAAATGAACGAGATGGTCTATGTGGGGGAGAAACGGCTGGTAGGGGAAGTCATCGGGCTGACCAGGGAGAAAACCACGGTACAGGTTTATGAGGAAACCTCCGGTTTAAAACCGGGCGAACTGGTGGAGGGGACCGGAGGCGCCATCAGCGTCACCTTAGCCCCCGGCATTCTGAATAATATTTTTGACGGAATCGAGCGTCCCTTAGAGGCAATCGCAGAAGAACACGGCGTTTTTATCCCCAAGGGGGCAGACGTAGACCTGCTGGATAAAGAAAGAAAGTGGGCGGCACACATTACCGTAAAGCCGGGTGATAAGCTTTACCCCGGCTCTGTCATCGCGGAGGTGCCGGAGACAAAATCCATCATCCATAAGGTAATGCTGCCGCCGGGAATTTCCGGGGAAGTACTGTCGATACAGCCCGACGGGGATTATACGATAGAGAATGAACTGGTGCGGATAAGGACAGATAAAGGGGAAGAGCTTTCCCTTACCATGACCCAGAAATGGCCCATCCGAATCCCAAGACCCATCGCAAAGCGTTATCCCGCGGACCGTCCCTTAGTGACAGGACAGCGTATCCTTGATACCCTGTTTCCTATTGCAAAAGGCGGCACAGCGGCGCTGCCCGGCGGTTTTGGAACGGGAAAAACCATGACCCAGCACCAGTTGGCAAAATGGTGTGACGCAGATATTATCATTTACATAGGCTGCGGGGAGCGTGGCAACGAGATGACGAATGTTCTCGAAGAGTTCGGAGAGTTAGAGGACCCTAAGACAGGAAATCTTCTGATGGATAGGACCACCCTGATTGCCAATACTTCAAACATGCCGGTGGCGGCAAGGGAGGCGAGTATCTATACCGGAATTACCTTAGCGGAATACTATCGGGATATGGGCTACCATGTGGCAATCATGGCGGACTCCACTTCAAGATGGGCGGAGGCGCTCCGTGAGCTTTCCGGGCGTTTGGAGGAAATGCCTGCGGAGGAAGGCTTCCCGGCGTATCTGGCTTCCCGGCTTTCTGCTTTTTATGAGCGGGCGGGTTATGTGGAAAATTTAAACGGCAGCGACGGCAGTGTCACCATCATCGGGGCGGTTTCTCCCCAGGGCGGCGACTTTTCTGAGCCTGTGACCCAGAATACCAAGCGTTTTGTCCGCTGCTTTTTGGCGTTGGATAAATCTTTAGCCTATGCAAGACATTATCCCGCCATCAACTGGCTTACCAGCTATTCCGAATATGTGGGGGATTTGTCCGAGTGGTACAGCCACAATGCAGGGGAAAATTTTGTGGACTGCCGCAATGAGATACTGAACATTCTCACCACGGAAAACCGTTTAAATGAAATTGTAAAATTAATCGGCAGCGACGTACTGCCGGATGACCAGAAATTGATTTTAGAGATTGCAAGGGTGATCCGTCTCGGATTCTTGCAGCAAAATGCGTTCCACAAAGAAGATACCTTTGTGCCTATGGAAAAGCAGTTGAAAATGATGGAGGTCATTCTTCATCTCTACGACAGGTGCAAAGACCTGATTGAGATGAATATGCCGATGGCTCTGCTGCGGGAGAGCGACGTGTTTGAGAAAATCATTGCCATCAAATATGATGTGCCAAATAATGAATTAGAGCGTTTTGAGAGCTATGACAGAATGATAGAAGCGTTTTATGAGCATTTAGTGTCAGTCAATGCCTGAGGAAAGGGAGGAAGGTTATGTCGATTGAATATTTAGGCTTAAGTGAAATCAACGGACCTCTGATTGCCATTGAGGGACTTCAGAATGCCTTTTATGATGAAATCGTGGAATTTCGCACGGATGGAAAGAAAAAATTAGGACGTATCGTGGAAATCAACGAGGACAAAGCCATGATACAGGTTTTTGAAAGTACGGCGGAAATGTCGCTGTTAAATACCCGCACTACCTTAACGGGACGTCCCATGGAAATCGCTCTGTCGGAGGATTTGTTAGGGAGAACCTTTAACGGTATCGGGCAGCCTATTGACGGCTTAGGTCCTGTCCGGCCGGAGGTGATGAGGGACGTGAACGGACAGCCCATGAACCCCTGCAGCAGGGAGTATCCGAGAAATTATATCCGCACGGGGATTTCCGCCATTGACGGTCTGACCACATTGATTCGTGGACAGAAGCTGCCGATTTTTTCCGGCAACGGACTGCCCCATGACGAGCTTGCCGCCCAGATTGTAGAGCAGGCGAGCCTTGGGGATGATGCGGAGGACAGCGGGCAGTTTGCCGTGGTGTTTGCGGCGATGGGCGTAAAATATGATGTGGCGGAGTATTTTAAGCGGCGGTTTGAGGAATGCGGCGCAAGCTCCCATGTGGTGATGTTTTTAAATCTCTCCAATGACCCGGTGGTGGAGCGTCTGATTACCCCGAAGGTGGCGCTGACGGCGGCGGAATATCTTGCCTTTGAGAAAAACATGCACATTCTTGTGATTTTGACGGATATGACCTCCTTTGCGGAGGCAATGCGTGAGGTTTCCTCCCTGAAGGGGGAAATCCCCAGCCGAAAAGGCTATCCGGGATATCTTTACAGCGAGTTTGCAGCGCTGTATGAGCGTGCAGGCATTGTAAAGGGAGCTTCCGGATCTGTGACCCAGATACCGATTCTTACCATGCCAAACGACGATATCACCCATCCGATTCCGGATTTGACCGGATATATCACGGAGGGACAGATTGTATTAGAGCGTGCCCTGCACCAGAAAAATATTTATCCCCCCATCAATGTACTGCCTTCCCTGTCCCGTCTGATGAAGGACGGCATCGGGGCGAAGTACACCAGGGAGGATCATCAGGACGTGGCAAACCAGTTGTTTTCCTCCTATGCGAGAGTAGGGGAGGCGAGAGACCTTGCCAGCGTCATCGGTGAGGATGAATTATCTCCCATTGACAAGAAATATTTACAGTTCGGAACAGCCTTTGAGCGGGAGTTTGTGGGGCAGGGAGCGAATGAAAACCGTACCATTGCAGAGACCCTTGACATCGGCTGGCGGCTTCTTCACATTTTGCCGAGGGAAGAATTAGACAGGATAGATACGAAGATATTAGAGAAATACTGGGACAAAGAGGATTGATATGGGAGGTAGCCTATGGACCCGAATACATTTCCCACAAAAGGAAATCTCATACTGGCAAAAAATTCTCTGGCGCTGTCGAAGCAGGGCTTTGATTTGATGGATAAAAAACGGAATATCCTCATTCGGGAGCTGATGGATTTGATCGCGGAGGCGACAGATATCCAGGAGGAAATCGACACCACCTTTACTAACGCCTATCGTGCGTTACAGAAAGCTAATATTCAGATGGGGATTCATGAGGTGGAGCAGGTTTCCTTAGCGGTTCCGGTGGAAAATTCTATCCGTATCAAGCGCCGCAGCGTCATGGGAACGGAGATTCCCAAGGTAGAGTATGAGAAAAAGGAGCAGAAACCGGCATATTCCTTTTACCATACCAGAATCTCCTTAGATGAGGCGTGCGAGCAGTTTGAGAAAGTAAAGGAACTGACCATCCGGTTAGCGGAGATTGAAAACTCGGCGTATCGGCTGGCGTACAATATTAAAAAAACCCAGAAACGGGCAAATGCGCTGCAGAATATTACCATTCCTAAGTATGAGAATCTGGCGAAGGAGATACAGGAGTACTTAGAAGAAAAGGAGAGGGAGGAGTTTACACGGCTGAAGGTGATTAAGAAGATGAATGGGTGAATTTACGTAGGCTGTGTAGGCAGAGGTCACAAAGACAGAGCCTTCTTTGTGACCTCTGCCAATATCAGCTATCGAATAAGTTACGTTACGCTGCCGGGGGTATTCTTTTAGGTGGGATTTTTTGCGCATGTGGTGTTTGGTTTAGAAGAGAGAGTTGTCATATGTACGCAGGAGAATCCGGGAGACATGGCAATAAAAATAATTGAACCCCGGTAATAATTGTGCTACTTTGTATACAAAGCATATTTTCTACATACACAGTGAGAAAGATTTACGTGTATATCCAGAGGGACAATTCCCTGTTAAAACATATTTACGCTGATTGGTATTGAAAATCAGGAATGGATAGATTATTCTCTTCCTCTCCGCAATATGGCATATGATACAGCAGAATACGAAAAGCAGGCAGCCGGAATAAGAAGAAAAACCAGAAAAGAGGGGAAACATCTGAGTGGAGGGGAATATCTGTATGGATATAGCAAAGACAGCAAACTAAATCCGGTGATAACCTTTGTGCTATACAGTGGAGCAGAAGAGTGGGACGGACCGGTTTCCCTGCATGAAATGATTGATTTTACGGATATTCCACAGTGCTTAAAAGAAATGACAAAAGAAAATTGGATAAAGGGAGGCAAAGTGGATATGTGTACGGCATTAACAAAATTGATTGCAGATGGACGAGATGAAGGAAGAAGAGAAGGTATCAGTCAAGGCATAGAGGAGAGCACCAGAAGAATCGTTTTTAATATGATAAAAAGAAATATGCCGGAGGAGGATATCTGCGCTCTTGCAGAATGCAGCCGGGAATTTGTGCATAAACTGAGAGAAAGTTCCGGGATAAATGAATAAAGAGTTGTCACAGTTGGCGTAAGCAACAATTTCATATCAGAGTAACAGGGAAAAGGCGCATGGAGTAGTAAATTGAAACACTATACCATGCGTCTTTTTCACACTTATCTCAAAGAAACCAGCTCCCTGTACCATCTTAAGGAATTTGCATAAGCATCATAAACAGTACTCATGGAAATATCTTTCAGCACCATTTGCCGTGATACTTCCTGCCAGTTGGCAGACTCATATTGGGTGATGAAATCCAAAATTTCTCCCAGAGAACCCTGGCGATAGATGAGAGCGTTTTCTATTTCGCGGGAAACCTTGATTAGCTGCAGGGCTTCTTCCATGGGCTTGTTTAAGATAATATCTAAGATGGAAAACAATCCCATCAAAAATACTTCGGAAGATTTTCCGGCAAGCTCGAAGGCGGGGGCGAGGTTCTCGGCAAATTTGGCGCGGAGCAGGGAGAGCCGGGTAACTTCGGTGGGTTTATCGGAACAAAGCTCGTTGACCAGAGCGGTGTTAATCCAGCGTCTCAGCTCTTTCTGACCTAACATGGCGGCGGCGTGGCGGATGGAGGTTATTTCTGAGTTGAATGCCATTTTATTTACCATTTGCAGCAGGAGAATAGCCAGAGCGGTGTCACGGCTGATGATGTCAGCGGCCTTGGTCAGGTCAAAATCTTCGGTGTTTACCAGATTCATCAATTCAATATAGTTGACTTTTAAGGGGGCTACTTCGGAGGCCCCTTTTGCGATGGGGAGACGGAAGAAGCTGCCTTCGAATAAGGAACAGCCGCCGTCTGCCTTTAATGCTTCAAATGCCTCCATGGTTTGGATATTGGAGGCGCCCAGCTTTAAGGAGGGGTAGAGCTTATTGAAATAGATTCGGGCTTTGGTGATATCCACCTTCTGACTGTCGATTAAAATGTAGTCCATGAGCTTTAGGATGGAGGCGCTGCTTTCATAGCTGGTTACCGGAAGATTGCGGATAGCAAGCCGGTAGCCCTGAGTTTTTAACTCTGTTAGCCGGTTTAAATACATTTCAATCGGGGGAATGGTGTTGTCAATCAGTAAAACCACCCGGTTGTGGGGTGCATCGCATTGTCCGGCAATATCGGAAAAGATGGAGATATTTCCGATGGATACAAAAACCTTGTCGGCGGAGGACAGGGTTTCGATGCCCATTGTCTCCATCAGCTCAAGTCCTGCAACGCGGGAAGCACCGTCATTCTGCCCGGTGCCAAGGAAACTAGGCTGTAGGAAAAAGTTGTGCTTCTGCGTAAACAGAGAATAGGCACTGACTTTTAAATTTTCATCAAATAAAGGAATTAGAGTAACTAGCATAGGCATTCTCCTTTGCAAGAAAAAATAAGTTTTTGTTAATTTTACTATACTATATTTTGGGGAAATTTACATTCTTTTTTCGCAAAAATATACGTATTTTTTATAATAATCCGATAAAAAATAAATTGTAAGAAATACTTGATATTTTTTTGAAATTGTGAAAAACTAGTAGTAAGAGTTCGAAAAAAATAGAAAGATGTGCAGTGATTGCGAAGGAAAACAGAAAGGTGGGGTTTTATGTTACAGCAGTGGAAAGAAACAGTAAAGCCGCAGGAAGAGGAGCTTTCTTCCCGTTTAAAGGCAGCCAGGGAAAAATTGCAACAACAGCAGATGAAGGTAAAGGAGCATAAGCTTCCGGTACTGGTTTTAGTGGAGGGCTGGGGAACTGCGGGCAAAGGCCATGTCATAGGACAGCTGATAAAAAATATAGACCCCCGCTTTTTTAAGGTAGCCTCTATGAAAGACCCCACGGAGGAAGAGAAAAGAAAGCCCTTTTTGTACCGCCATTTTGCCAATATTCCGGAGGCGGGGAAATTCTGTTTTCTGGATTCCGGCTGGATGAATGAGGTGGTGCGGGCGCGCCTTTATGGAAATATGGAGGACGAGGAATACGCCGCACGGATTGAGAGCATCAAGCGGTTTGAGAGACAGCTGACGGACAACGGCTATCTGGTGGTGAAGCTGTTTCTTCATATCGGAAAGAAGGAGCAGGAGAAACGTATCAGCCATCTGCTGGGAGAAAAGGATACCCGGTGGAGAGTTAGCAAAAACGACCAGTGGCAGAATGAACATTACCGTACCTGCTTAGAGGCATTTAGCAGTTATCTAAAGGATACCAATATGCCCCAGGCACCCTGGTACATCATAGATGCAAAATCGAAAAAATGGACGGAGTTGCAGGCGCTTGAAATTCTGACGGAGGGAATTGATGTTGCCCTTGCCAATAACACCATGGCGGTGCCGATTTTACAGAATGTATTTCCTATGGAAAAAATGCCGCTGCTCTCAGAAATTGATTTGGATAAATCCTTAGAGGACGCAGAGTACAGGGAAGAACTAAAGAGCCTCCAGCAGCGCTTAGGGGAACTTCACAACCGGTTGTACCGCAAGAAAGTGCCTGTTATTATCGCCTATGAGGGCTGGGACGCCGCAGGAAAAGGAGGAAATATCAAGCGTATCACCGGGGCATTAGACCCCAGGGGATATGAGGTGCACCCTATTGCAAGCCCTGAGCCCCATGAAAAGGCAAGACATTATCTCTGGCGGTTCTGGACCAGGCTGCCAAAGACGGGACACATCGCCATTTTTGACCGCACCTGGTACGGCAGGGTGATGGTAGAACGTTTGGAAGGCTTTTGCAGTGAAAACGACTGGAAACGCGCTTATAATGAAATTAATGAATTTGAGAAGGAGCTTCACGACTGGGGAGCTGTTATTATCAAATTCTGGGTGCAGATAGATAAGGATACCCAGTTAGAACGGTTCAATGACCGCCAGAATACGCCGGGAAAACAGTGGAAGATTACGGATGAGGACTGGCGGAACCGGGAAAAGTGGGATTTATACGAGGATGCCGTCAATGAGATGATACAAAAGACCAGCACCACCTATGCGCCATGGCACATTCTGGAATCCGTAGATAAAAAATATGCCAGAATCAAAGCTTTAAAAATCGTGGTGGAGGAATTGGAAAAAGTGCTTTCGTAAGGTATTCATATAAGATGTTTTATGTTATAATATAGCATATTTGAAAAGCAGGGAGTATTGAGAATGCCGTACCTATTGATAACAGCAGCCGTTTTCTGGATGGATTTTTTTGTGAAAGCCCATATGGATAAAAAGTATGCCTGTAAGGTTACTCATCCGCGTTTCCGGGACAAAATACGGTTGGAAAAGTATTACAACAAAGGCGCTGCACTGAATTTTCTTGCCGCAAGACCGAGACTGTTGCGCAGCCTCCATACCGTCGTACTGGCGGTTGTGGCTGTCATGTATTATCTGCTGCTTAGAGTGCAGGGGAAGCCCCTTTCTAAGATGGGGACTTCCCTGTTGCTTGGCGGGGGACTGAGCAATCTTTATGACCGCTATGCTAAAGGCCATGTGGTGGATTACTTTCATGTAAACATAGGTCCGGCATGGTTTCGGAATATTATTTTTAATTTATCCGATTTTTGCATTTTTATCGGAGCAGTATTAGCGGCGGCAGGAAGCGAGCAGCCGTAAAAGGAAAACGGGGACAGGGACATGACACGGGAAACTTATCAGAGAATGACGGAATACATAAAAAAAGACCCAAAGAAGGTATGGCGAATCAACCGGATAAACCAGCTTTTGACAGGGATTGTGTTTTGTGCGTATCCGTTGTTTTTGTTCATGTTATTTTTAGAAAAGGAAGCTTTTTTAATCCGGGCGGTGGTTGTTCCGGCGGTTTCTTTCGGGGGAGTGACTCTGTTCCGGTATCTGTTAAATGTACCCCGCCCTTACGAAAAATTTGAATTAGAGCCGGTATTAGAGAAGGATACCAGGGGAAAATCCTTTCCCAGCCGCCATGTGTTTTCCGTTTATATGATTGCTGCTACGGTGTTTGTTTACCATCCCGATGCAGGAGTTGTGTTGGGGGTACTGGGACTGTTTCTTGCAGGTATCCGGGTGGCAGGAGGTGTTCACGAGCCGAGGGATGTGATCGTCGGAGCAGTTATCGGGATTTTGTGCGCCGTCGTGGGATATTATTTCATACCGATAGCTTAGGGATATTATAAAAAGCAGGGGGAAACAATATGGAAGAATTTATAAAAAGTGGTTTGAATATGGCGCAGATGGAGTATGTGGTACAGCTCTTTAATCCGAGTATGGACGATTATCTGTATGTGTATGATTTGAAGGAGGATTATTACCGCATTTCTTCCCATGCCACCGAGCGTTTTTTTATGGAGACGGACCATTTTTTTGACGCCGAAAAAGAGCATATGAGATTTGTCTATGAGGAGGATGTGCCGCTTCTAGCGGAAGAACTGCGGCAGGTGAAAAGCGGAACGCTTCTGTTTCATAATCTGCATTACCGCTGGCTGGATAAACAGGGGAAACCCATCTGGATTAACTGCCGTGGGAAGGTTTTAAAGGATGAGAGCGGGGAGCCGGCATTTCTTATTGGCTGTATCAATGAAATCGGAAAACGCCAGAAAGCTGACAATGCCACAGGGCTTTTGGGGGAGACAAGTCTTTCTATTTATGTGAAGCAGTATGAGGGAAAGCTGCCGAAGGGATTTTTCCTGCGGTTAGGCGTGGACGATTTTAAGGACATTAATGGTGGTCTGGGAATAGAGTACGGTGATTTTATTTTAAAATGGCTTGCGGACTGTATCAGCGAGAACATTGAGCCGGGGCAGAAAGCCTACCGTCTGTTTTCCGATGAATTTATGGTGGTGGATTTTAACGGTGGAAACAGGGACAAGGCCATCCGCTTTTATAAGAGTGTGAGAAAATCCATTGATTCTTTTATTGAAGAGAACGGCTACCAGTCTATTTTTACCATTTCCGGCGGTATTTTGAGTACGGAAGGAATTGACGGGGAATACGAAAGCGTCATGAAACTCTCGGAATTTACCTTAGGGGAGGCAAAAGCCAATGGAAAGAACCGTTGTTGCGTCTTTGACCCGCAGCATTATCAGGTATTTCTCCGGAGAAAGGACTTAGAGGCGCAGCTCCATCATGCGGTAAACCATGATTTTGAGGGCTTTGAGGTGTATTTCCAGCCTATCGTGGACGCAGGGGATTATAGCTTGAAGGGAGCGGAATCCCTCATGCGGTTTACCCTGCCGAGTGGAGAGCGGGTGTCTCCGGCGGAGTTCATCCCGCTGTTAGAGGAAACCGGACTGATTATTCCTGCCGGGAAATGGCTGTTGCGCCATGCTTTTTCCCTCTGCGCAAAATGGCAGAAATATATCCCGGATTTCAGGGTCAACGTTAATCTCTCCTATGTTCAGGTGATGAAAAGTCAGGTACTCAAGGAGATTATGGCAGCCATCGAGGAAAGCAGCATAGCGCCGGAGACGGTGGGCATTGAGCTGACAGAGAGCGGCTACTTAGATTCCAGCCCCCATTTTAGGAAGCTGTGGTCGGGCTTAAAGAAGAACGGCGTACAGATTATTTTGGATGATTTCGGAACGGGATATTCCAATCTGCACTGTCTGGGGGATTTAGAGCCTACTTACATAAAAATTGACCATTCTTTTACGGCAAAGGCGTTGAACAATCAGTATGAGCGCAACCTGATGGTGCAGATTATTGAGATGAGCCATAGCTTAGGTCTAGGAATCTGTATTGAGGGCATTGAGACGAAGGAGGAGCTTGCCATTATGGAGCGGCTTGCGCCGGACTATATCCAGGGCTATCTTTTTGGCAAGCCCAATGAGGAAAATGATTTCGAGCAGAAATTTATTCTGACGGATTCTGCAGCTTCCGGTATTCCCGTGGGGTCTGCCCAAAACGCTTTTTAAAGGTACGGTTAAAATAGGATAGATTCTCAAATCCTACTTCCTCTGCGATGGCGAGAACGGAGGAATCGGAGGAGAGCAGCAGACGGGACGCCATGGTGAGCCGGTATTCGTTGAGGTATTCAATGAAGGAGGTTCCCATGGTGTTTTTAAAATATTTCATAAAATGGGACTGGCTTAATCCCACTTCCTGCGCAATGTCTTCAATGGTAATTTTGTTCATATAATTATTTTCGATGTATTTTAAAATCAGCTTCATTTTTTCTAAGGATTTATAGTTTTTCTTCTGGGGCTCCCTACTGCTGCACTTGTGGAACAGGATAAAAAAGAACATGAAAAGCTGGCTCTTGATAAAGAGCTGGTATCCTGTGGGATTGGTCTTGCTGATTTCGTCGTTGGCATCGATGCAGGCGGCAATCTCATGATAGTGGGGGCTGTCCGGCGTATAGAGCAGCGGCACTGAGACGTTTCCGGAAAGCAGCGGCAGAAAGAAATCCGTGTTGCAGGTATCCGTCTTTTTGGAAATCAGCATGTTGGGATGGAAAATGATGTTTTCATATTCCATGCTTTCATTCTCAAACTGCTCGATAGAGTGGAGCTGCCCCGGCAGAATCAGTGCAATGGTGCCGGCAGAAACCGTGTGCTGGGTGAAATCTACATTGATAATGCCCGTTCCCTTTTTAATATAAATCAGTTCCATCTCGTCGTGCCAGTGGATAGGTACGTAGGGAAAGTCCAGCGGGATGGAACAGAGGTAGGTGATGTAGGGAAACAGGGGGTTGCCGTGTAAAATTTTTTCCTGATAATTTTCGTATTCTAAGATGTTCATGACCGGGTAACCTTTTCCTTGAAATAGGGTTTACATTTTGACTAAAAAAGCTATAATATATTCACAAGGCAGTCGGAACGATAGACGCAACCTATCCGTTTCCGGCAGTTATAGTTGACAAAAATAGCGTCCTACTTTACCAGAGCGGGGACGCTATTTTTTATGCCTGTTATTGTCGATGTTAAAAAAAGCTGCTACGGCAATAAGAACCATTACAAATGCAAATAAATCACTATATGTAACGTACATAAAACTACTCCTTTCCTCAAGGCACAGAAAGCAGATGGTGCGCCCTTCCGGCTGCCATGTCAGTATATTTTATCTATGATTTTTCTTCATTCCGCTATTAGTTTAACATAAATTGTTGAAACTGGGAATCAAAAACAGCCTTTTGAATAAGATTCAAATGACGGGAGGGTAAGATTTGATGCGGGAAAGATTTTAAAATAAATAAAATTAATGTATAAAAAAATGCAACATTTCTTATAAAAATGTTGCATTTTTTTATTACACATATTATATCGGAACATGGTTTTAAAACTTTAGCCTTTTTTTCAATTTTTATAAAAATCTATTTCCATAAAGATGGAATCCCGCTCATCCTGCTCAATTCCCAGATATTTTTTTGTCACAGCATAAGAAGAATGATTGTAAATATCCATCAGAAGCGCAGGCGGCGTGCCCTGCTTCCAGGCATAGTAGCCGAAGGTTTTCCGCAGGGAGTGACAGCTGATATGCTCCTCGTGCAGGGCGTCCTCAGCGGCGTGCTTCACAATGCGGTATGCCTGGGAACGGTTCAGAGGTGCAGTGTAATCGGTGCTTTTGGTAAAAATATAGTTATCTGAAGTAACGGCTTTCCGTTCTTTTTTTAATGCATCCAATGCCTTTTTTACATGGCTGTTTATGGCAATCACCGTTTTCTTTCCGGTCTTTTTTTCCCGAATAAACAGATGAGTATGATAACATTTTTGCTCAAAATTATAAACGTCCTGCCAGCGCAGCGACAGGATATCGCTGATACGCAATGCCGTGTGCAGACCTAGGACAATCAGGGCTTCGTTTCGCGGCGAAGGCTGAACATCCTGATAATAATTTATAAATTTCTGTAATTCTTCTTTTTCTCTGATTGGTTGTGCTGTTCCCATAGTGTCCTCCGTTTCTGCAGCAGTAAGAATACTTCTGCTCTTTTGTATTTGCATCAATATTATAAGAATTGTTGCATTCAATGTCACTGGTAGGAATGAAAGCAAAACAAGGAGGTTTTTATGCTGAAACTTACATTGCGTCCGGGAGAATTTCTTGATATCGGAGAAAACGTCCGGGTGATTTTTTCCGGAGGCTCATCCAACAACATTCATCTGTTAGTGGAGGCACCACGGGAGATTAATGTGGCAAGAAGCTCTGCAGGAGGAAACGGAAAGACGCCTTATTACAGGGACAGAGACATTTCCCAGCAGGCGAAGCGTGAGATTACAGAGATTATCAGACGGGAAAAACGCAGCGGGAAAAGCCGGGAAACAGGAATGCTGCTTCCGGCGGAAATGAAACAGAAAAAAGAAGGATAAGAGCAGGGTAATAATGCCGGACTATCCTAGGGGTCAGGCTTATTATAGAGGCATTTGCGAAGCGAATGCAACAACAGCATTTACAAAGCGAATGCGGCGTCATGAAAAAGACGCAGGAAACAAACGGGAACGGATTCCCAAAATAAGCCGCAGATGCAAACTGCATTTGCAGGAGAAAAATTTATCACACGGAGGTAAAAATTTATGGTAGTACAGCACAACATGTCAGCGATGAACGCAAACAGAAACTTAGGTATCACAACAGGCTTACAGGCAAAATCTTCTGAGAAGTTATCTTCCGGTTACAGAATTAACCGTGCAGCAGATGATGCGGCAGGTCTTTCCATTTCGGAGAAAATGAGAAGCCAGATTCGTGGTTTAAACAAAGCTTCTGATAACGCACAGGATGGTATTTCCTTAATTCAGACTGCTGAGGGTGCATTAAATGAGCAGCATTCTATCTTACAGAGAATGCGTGAACTTTCCGTTCAGGCAGCCAACGGCGTTGAGACAGATGATGACCGTGAGGCGGTTCAGAACGAAATCAGCCAGTTACAGGAAGAACTGACAAGAATTTCTGAGACAACTGAGTTTAACACCATGAAATTGTTGGATGGCAGCCGTTCCGGAAGTACAGCAACTACCGGTTCCGGTCCGAAATTCGGCGTAGTGGATTCTACTTTGGACGGTGCGCTTGTGACATCAAATGTAGCAGGTATAAAAGTGGCAACATCAGCTTTAGCTACCACAAAAGAAGGTCAGGAAACGGCAATTTGGGATGCTACCGGAAAAACGTTAACCTTAAATCTTTCTTTGAACAAAGTTTATACACAGGATGAGATTGATGAGTTAATTGAAAATGCAAAACAGGAAGACAGTACAGCAACCGGCACACCGGCGGAAGTAAAAGTCAGCTTGAAAAACGGAACTTTTAATGCAGATGCGGCTACAACAGCAGGAACAGTTACTGCGGCAGGTGTAAAAGCTGTTTCGGATGAAGGAACAGTGACTGGATTTGTCGGCGCAGATACAATTAAATTTACCGCCAATAAATATGGTAATGAGTTTAATGACACTACCTTTGATTTTGCATTTGATAAAGAGGCAGGAAAAGAAGAAGTTGAGACAGATACTGCAATTGCAATCAGTGGTACTAATACAATTACGGCAGGTGCGTATACGATTCATCTTGCAGCAGGAAAAGAGTATACGGCAGCAGACCTTGAGGACATTTTAAAAGAGGCAGGATTTGATTTTGATGTAACCTTAAGTGGAGCTACGCCGGATGAACCGAATACGCTGTTTGCAACAAGTGGAGCAGCTACAGTAAGTCAGATTACAATGGGTGCTACTGCAGGTGCAGGTCTTGGCAGCGCAAATGCAATGTGGGGGCAGGCAGGATATGACGGTGTTTCTACAGGCGACGGTATTACCTTACAGATTGGCGCTAACGAAGGTCAGACCATGAGTTTCTCCCTTGAGAACATGAGCGCAAGAGCACTGGGCGTTGATGGAAACAAGGTAGATTTAAGTACACAGTCAGGCGCACAGAAAGCTACCACCACCATTGATGCTGCCATCAAGAAAGTTTCTGAGCAGCGCGGTAAGATGGGTGCTATCCAGAACCGTTTGGAGCACACCATCGCAAACCTTGATACCGCAGCAGAGAATACCCAGAATGCTGAATCACGTATCCGTGATACAGATATGGCGGAAGAAATGGTTGAGTACAGCAAGAACAACATTCTTGCACAGGCAGGACAGTCTATGCTGGCTCAGGCAAACCAGTCTACACAGGGTGTACTTTCCCTCTTACAGTAAGGTAAGATTTACAGTAATGTAAGGTATACAGTAGTGTAAGATTTACGGTAATAGTACAAATAATACTTATAATAGTTCAGAAGGAGCCGCTGCAGTTTTGCCGCGGCTCCTTTTATATCAGGAGATTAGATTAAAATGAAATACTATAGTTTAAGTACAAACAAAGGGTTTTCCTGCATTGGAGCAAAATGTCCCGATACTTGCTGTGCAGGGTGGTATATTGATGTGGATAAGCAGACGGGAGATTCGTATTTAAAGGAAGATGGAGAGTTTGGTGATAAACTGCGTGCGTCAATAGTCCCCTTTTCAAAACAATACAGAATTAAGCTGGACGAGGCTGGACGCTGTCCCATGCTGACAGATAAAAATTTATGTGAGATATATCAGAACCTGGGAAAGGATAAAATGTGTACGGTCTGTAAGACATATCCCCGTTTTATAATAGCAGTAACGGAAAACTGTAGCTTTGCAGGTTATAGTCTTTCCTGCCCGGAGGCAGCAGGGAGATTATTAAGTCAGAAGGAGCCGGCGAAAATAAGTCTTTATGAAAAGGAAGAAGATATGCCTGTTTCGAAAGAAAAACAGGAGCATTTTGATAATTTGATGGCGGGGCTAAAGCTTTCTCTCGGTATCTTGCAATATCGCAAGTTATCTATTACAGAGCGCCTGCGGCTGCTGATATTTTTTAACGATATGTATGAGGGCTGTTTGAAAAGGGGAGGGAATGGGGAAGAATTATTGCGGACATTTTCTGATGTGAAACAGTTAGAAAGTATTTCCGCTTCATTAAAAAGTATGGAGAAAAATCCGTTGAAGCTGACTAAGTTTTTATTGGCAGTTTGTCACGAAATACTCTACTTTCAAGGCGGGGGACGATTAAAAAGAATTAGTGACGGAATAGCAGGAATTATTTGCAGCTGCGGTGCGGAAAGGTTTGATTTACAGGGAACGCTTAGACATATTAGAAATAAGAAATACGAAATTCGGTTTGAACAGTATCTTAGCTATTATCTTTACTTTTGTTATATGAACGCTATGCCGGATTATGATATCATGGAATGTGTGGCAGAGGTAGTCCATATGTATTGCATACATGCCTGCTTTCTGGCTGTACTCACAGAAGAAAAAGGGAGCAGATTAAGCTTTGAAGAGCAGATTGCAGTTTATACCGCTGCGGCAAGGGCTTTGCAGCATAACAAAGAAAGCAAGGAAAGGCTGCGTAAAATTTGTGAGGAGGAGGGCTTCATGAAGACGGAGGAGCTGCTGGCATTACTTTAAAATTGTAACCAAATGGGGAGTGAATGGCGGTAATTCCGTCATTGAGAATTATAAAAAGCTTTCCGTTATCTGGAAACAATCTGAAAAATCTTATTTGCAAAATTTATTGTTGCGTTGCTTGCCTTTCTCGATAAGAGAAAACAGTGTAACAAAAATAAAATAGAAAATATGACGAATGGGCGGCTTGGCAGGCTGCCCTTTTGTTGTGTAAAATAATTATTTTACATTTTTTGTGAAAAAAATGCATAAAAAATATTTTGCGATATAATAATGATAAATAAGGAAGAAAAGTGACTTAGAGGAATGAACTATGATTATAGAAGTAAGAGCAAAAAATTGTTACGCATTTGAGGATAATATTACATTTTCAATGAAAGCAGATATGCGAAATAAGAAATTCGGAGCTAATGTTCATAAAGAGGACAATTTTAATGTGCTTAAAACAGCGGGAATATATGGTCCAAATAATGCGGGAAAAACTTGCCTGATTAAGTGTATCAGGTCTATAAAAAGTGTGCTTTTGAATAAGAAAAATGGCTTAATGTCCAATATATTTACTAATAGTGATGTATGTGAATTAGGCGTAACATTTATGGCATCCAGAAGAGAGTTTTCTTATGACTTTAAGTATGATACTGAAAAAGAAGAGTATATATATGAATCATTTTCGGAAATATTCAAAGATCAGTATAACAATGAAAAAGAGGTTTGCTGGTTGAAGAGAGATACCATCAGTGAAATATATGAATGTGTTGATGAAGATGTGGAGTCTATGATTCCTATGGTATCGAAAAATAATTTGTTGTGTTATGTAATAGATACAAGTAAGTTTAAACATATCAATGAGATGAAGCAGATTCTTGTTGGATTGGCTGAGAAAATGGATATCATTAATATGAATAACATACCTATGCAGCACACCATTGAACTTATGAAGAATAAGAATCAGTTGCAGCAAAAGGTTGTTGAGTTTATAAAAAATGCAGACCTATATATGGATAATTTCGAATATGTGGATATGGATAAGATACAATTAAAAACTACTGATAGTGATGAAAAACCGGATGAGAAAGTACTTGATATTCCAGAGAACATTATGGACCAGATCAGATTGGTTTCCACGTATAAAGGAGTTCATGTGCCAAGTATGCTGTTTGATTCGACGGGAACAAAGAAGATTGCGGCTATTGCCAGTTTTATCATAGAAGCACTTGAACAGGGCCGAATTCTTGTTGTGGATGAGTTGGATAGCAGTATCCACTTTAAACTTACCAGAGCGATTGTTGCGATGTTTAATAATGAACTGAATACTAGAGCGCAGATGATATTTACAGTTCATGATATTAATCTTATGGACTGTAAGAGAATGTTCCGGAAGGAGCAGATTTGGTTTGTTCATAAGGATGAGAAAAGTGTATACGTATATTCACTTGCAGATTTTACAGCGCAACAGGGCGTGAGAGATACGACGGATGTTATGGAAAAATATAGGAAAGGTGCTCTTGGAGCATTGCCTGATCCGGAACTAATCAATTCTCTGCTTGGTATTAAAGGGAATGTAAAGGGGGATGATGCTGATGGCAAATAAGCTCCCAAAGATTTTGGATAAGCATTGGACTGACGAAAATTTGAAATCACCGGCAAAATCGGTAAATGCTCCTTTGATTAAGAAATATACCGGGGTGGAGAATTACAAAGGAAGAGCAGACCAGATACAAAACGTTATGGAACACGTTACTGAGGAGAATTATGTAGATATGTGCCGGCGAATGAGTAAGCTGGAGTTGGATGATTCTGTTACTGGAAGTAGTAATTTTGGAAAGGTTATAAAGTTGTTTGAGAGTGATGATAGCAGGTGGATTGAGAAGATTAATAGAAAATTAGAATGTTGCGTCCAAAAGGAGAAATAGCTGTAGTTTTCCTCATATGATAGAATTGTACCACTTTTTAACCAGATATTACTAGAAAAAACAAGTTCCAATACATATAATAGTATCATAAAGTTATGGATTTGCGAAAACATTCGAAAAGCATAACAGGAACAAAAACATCTGGGAGGTTTCCCGCAGGCGGACAAAAAGGAGAAGGTTCGGCAAACAACAATGTGTTGGCGCAAAAGACGCCAGAATGGAGGAAAAATGAATTTACAGGAAATCGTAACAAAAAGATGCAACAAATCTATCGCACAGTGCAGCAACGAAGAACTTTACTATTCCTTATTAGAGATGACAAAAGGAATGGCAAAGGAAAAAGAGAGCAACGCCGGAAAGCGTAAATTGTACTATATTTCCGCAGAATTCTTAATCGGAAAATTGTTATCCAACAACTTAATCAACCTCGGCATTTATGAGGATGTGAAAAAGCTATTAGCAGACAACGGCAAGAGCCTTGCAGAAATCGAGGAGGTTGAGCCGGAACCGTCTTTAGGAAACGGCGGTTTAGGACGTCTTGCAGCATGTTTTCTTGACTCAATCGCAAGCCTTGGTTTAAACGGTGACGGTGTTGGTTTAAATTATCATTACGGTTTATTCAAACAGGTATTCCAGAACAACTTACAGAATGAGACACCAAACCCATGGATTGAAAAAGAGAGCTGGCTTACAAGAACAGAGGTTTCTTACCCCATCCAGTTCGGCGGATTTACCTTACAGTCCAGGTTATATGATATTGACGTTATCGGTTATGAGAACCGTACCACAAAGCTTCATCTTTTCGATGTGGAGACCGTGGACGAGAGCTTGGTAGGAAACGGCATTGACTTTAACAAAGAGGACATTGCAAAGAATTTAACCTTATTCTTATATCCGGATGACTCTGATGATAAGGGAAGAATTCTCCGTGTATACCAGCAGTATTTCATGGTAAGCAACGGCGCAAGATTAATCATTGACGAGGCTCTGCAGAGAGGCAGCAATCTTCATGATTTACATGAGTATGCAGCAATCCAGATTAACGATACCCATCCAAGTATGGTAATTCCGGAATTAATCCGTCTGCTGATGGAGCGCGGCATCTTAATGGACGAGGCAATCGACATTGTTTCTAAGACCTGTGCATACACCAACCACACCATCTTAGCGGAAGCATTAGAGAAATGGCCCATCCATTTCTTAGAGAAAGCAGTTCCGCAGTTACTGCCGATTATTTACGAATTAAACAGCCGTGTGGTGAAAAAATACGACGACAAATCCGTTGCCATCATTGACGATGAAAAACGTGTGCATATGGCACATATGGATATCCATTACGGATACAGCGTAAACGGTGTTGCTTACCTTCACACCGAGATTTTAAAGAACTCCGAGCTGAATAATTTCTACAAGATTTATCCGGAGAAATTCAACAACAAGACCAATGGTATCACTTTCCGCCGCTGGTTATTACACTGTAATTCCGATTTGGCAGAGCTGATTACCTCCTTAATCGGAGACGGCTACAAGAAAAATGCAGAAGAGCTGGAGAAATTAGGAAAATTCGCAGATGATGAGGCTGTTTTACAGAAGTTATTAGACGTAAAAGCGGCAAGAAAAGCTGACTTAAAGGCATACTTAGCAAAGACTCAGGGAATCGAGTTAGATGACAACTCCATCTACGATATCCAGATTAAGAGACTTCACGAGTACAAGAGACAGCAGATGAATGCACTCTATGTCATTCACAAATATTTTGAAATCAAAGCAGGCAAGAAACCTGCCCGCCCAATCACCATTATTTTCGGTGCAAAGGCAGCTCCGGCTTATGTAATCGCAAAGGATATTATTCATTTAATCCTCTGTTTACAGGAAGTTATCAGCAAAGACCCGGAGGTTTCTCCATATTTAAGGGTGGTTATGGTAGAAAACTACAACGTAACCTTAGCTGAGAAATTAATTCCGGCAGCAGATATCCATGAGCAGATTTCCCTTGCTTCCAAAGAGGCATCCGGTACTTCTAACATGAAATTTATGTTAAACGGTGCGGTAGCCATCGGAACCATGGATGGGGCTAACGTTGAGATGCACCAGTTTGTAGGTGACGACAATATTTACATCTTTGGTGAGTCCTCTGAGGCTGTCATCGAGCATTACGAGAAAGCAGATTATGTATCCAGAAAATACTATGATAATGACCCGGATATCAAACGCGCCATCGACTTTATCGTCAGCGATACTTTAATGGCAGTAGGCTGCAGAGAGAACTTAGAGCGTCTTTACAAGGAACTGTTAAATAAAGACTGGTTCATGACTTTACCGGACTTCAAGGATTACGTAGAGACAAAAGAGCGTATCTACGCTGATTATGAGGACCGCATGGCTTGGGCTAAGAAAATGCTTGTCAACATCAGCAAAGCAGGTTTCTTCTCATCTGACAGAACCATTGCGCAGTACAATGAGGATATATGGCACTTATAAAAAGTACCAGGCACTTATAAAAAGTACCATTTACCTGGTAAAATTGTATAATAATTTCCTATAGTATTAGAAATAAAGAAAGGACAGTTCCTGTATGAAAATATGGGGGCTGTTCTTTTACTTTATGCCGGATGGTCACTGCTTCCTGCTTTATCTATATCTATTTCATCAGTCCTGTCTGTCCTGTTATGCACTTCTTACAAAATAAGACAGTTTTTTCATTGTCTGGTTTACAAATATCAAGGGACATGTTATAGTTTAAATAATGAGATATTTATAGGACGGAGGTAAAGAATATGAAAAAATTTGCAACAATATTAACAATGGTACTCATTTTTTCATTGTGCAGTACAACTGTAATTTCCGCGGGTCCTAGGAACGGAAGAAATTTTGTGGATGCTGACGGAGACGGAATTTGCGATAACTATGGTTCCAATGGATGTGGAAATGGATATTGCAATGGAAATGGAAATGGATATTGTAATGGAAACGGAAATGGATATTGCAATGGAAATGGATATTGTAATGGAAATGGAAATGGATATTGTAATGGAAATGGAAACGGATATGTGGATGCTGACGGAGACGGCGTTTGTGATAACATAAAATATACCATTAAATATAATCTGAACGGCGGAAAAAACAATAAAAAGAATCCATCGTTTTATTACAATACAACGAAAACTATTAAGCTGAAAAATCCTACGAAAAAAGGCTATACATTCAAAGGCTGGTATGAGGATAAACAGTATAAGAAAAAAGTGACTGCTATAAAAAAGGGAAGCTCCGGTAAAAAAACGCTTTATGCAAAATGGCAAAAAAAATAATGGACAGTCAGACAGCCCGCCGGAAAAGAGGGCACAGAAGTTAGACAAGGCTGGCGTAGAAGATATAAAAACCTTCTACGCCAGCCTTGTCTTTAAATATGCAGGAAAAGGATACGAAAAGAATTTGACATTTATATAGACTGACTATATAATAAAAACAAGCTAATGTATAGTCTGCCTATATAAATGGTAAATATGAAATTTATAGGAGCAGAAAAGCAGATAGCAGGAAATGCAGTTTGACGGCTGTCAAACTATGGGAAAAGGAGAGGAGAACAGTCATGGCAATTGACAGATCATTGATTCAGGGAAGTTTAACAATGCTGATTTTACGTCTCTTAGAGGAAAGAGACATGTATGGGTATGAAATGATAGACACACTGCGGGGACGTTCGGAGAATGTGTTTGAACTGAAAGCAGGTTCCTTGTATCCCCTTTTGCATTCTTTGGAGGCGAAAGAGCTGGTGACAGTTTACGAGGACGATAAGACAGGAAAAGTGCGGAAATATTACCACATAACCGGAAAAGGAAAGAAATTTTTGAAAGAAAAGAAGGACGAGTGGAATCAGTATGCGTCTGCGGTTGCAAATGTGCTTTCCCTGCAGGGGATTTAGCGGATGCCATTCAGGAGAAGATAAACAGAAGCAATGCGGGAACTGGGGAAAAGCAGGCAGAAACACAGATTAAAAAGGAGGAACAGGATGGAATATTCAGAATATATGGAAACGCTGAAAGAGCAGATACACAACAGACATGCCAGAGCACTTGTGGCAGAAGAGATAGAGGGGCATATTTTGGAGCAGGCAAAGGACTACGAAGAAGAGGGGATGAGCCATGAGGAGGCATTAAAGGAGGCGGTGCATCAGATGGGGGATCCGGTGGAGACAGGAAGCAGACTGAATCAAATCCATCGTCCGGTATTTCCGTGGAAAATGATGCTTCTGGCGTTGCTGCTGACCTTCATCTCAGTGGGAATGTCAGTTGTGGTGGCGCGGGAAACGGGCTGGCAGACAGTGGGAATGCAGTATCTGGGAGGACTTTTGACGGTTCATGTCATAGAGTTTCTAATTATTGCAGGGATTTTGTTTTTGGACTATACAGTATTTATGCGGCATACAAGAGAACTTTATTTTGGATATCTGGTATTCCTCCTGCTGTGCCAAATCAGCGGCAATTTTAGAATGGATTACCAGATCGGATATCTCTTAAGTTACGGCATCCAGACGCTTTTTCCCCTGTTTTTTGCCGGAATGATATACCGGAACAGGGGAAAGGAATGGAGGGGTATGGTCAAAAGTATTTTATGGATAGCAGTGCCGTCATTTTTGCTGCTGCATTTTGGAAACGGTCAACTTTGTACGGCGGTAATTTTGGAAAATACTTTTATTTGTCTGCTTCTGCTGCTTGTTTCTGTGAAGCACGGGATATTTGGAGAGCGGAAAAACAGGCAGTTTTTCGCATTGGCAGGGATGATGTTAGCCGTAGGAGTTGTCTTTGTTACGCTGTTTCTTCCCGCCGGATCTTATTGGAGAGAAAGAATTGCGGCAATGTTAAATCCGGCATCCACGGAGGCGGGATATCAAAATCTGATGATCCGCAGGGAGATTTCTGATTTTAAATGGATTGGAGGAACGTCACTTCTGCCGATGGCGCAGCAGGACGATATGGTTGAGACATACCTGTTAAACAGCATTTTTTCCTATTTTGGTGTGCTGGCAGGGCTGGTGGTGTTGGCGGTGTTTGTCTGCTTTTTGTGCCATGCTTTCCGTCAGTCCCTTCACCAGAGAAACCGGATGGGATTTTTGCTGGGAATTGCCACAAGCAGCGGGCTTCTGGTACGAGTAGCGGCGTATATTGCCATCAACTTCGGATATGCCTTCTGGTATACCACGGCAGTCCCCTTTTTCAGCGGAAATCTCATGGACGTTATGGTCAACGGTATTTATGTCGGGTTGCTTTTCTCCGTGCTGCGGAATAAGATGATATTAGGAGAGACGCAGGCAGCCGGGAAAGAAAAGAAGATTCGTCTGCCTGTATAAGACAGAAAGGGCAGGAAAAGAATATGAATTATATTGATATGCACTGCGACACGTTATCGGAGGCGTTAGTAAGAGGGCAAAAGACCGCAAAAAGCTTAGAAGGGACCATGGTGGATGTGGAGCGGCTAAAACGCAGTGGGGCAGCCGGGCAGTTTTTTGCCATGTTTTTACCCCAGAAGGAGAGCATACCCCAGTTAAACACACTGCTTGAAAAAATGTATGAAATTTATCAGAATACTTTGTCAGAGTGCAGCGATATCTTAGCTCCGGCATATCGGGCGGAGGATTTGGAGAAAAACAGGAGGGAGGGAAAAATATCAGCCTTTTTAACCATTGAAAACGGCGCCGTGGCGGAGGAAAAACTGGAAAATATCCAAAGGTTTTACAGGAAAGGCGTACGGCTGATAACCCTGACCTGGAATGATGAAAACTGTTTCGGTTATCCCCATTCTTCTGACAGGGAAGAAATGCGGCGGGGGCTTACGCCCTTTGGAAAAGAGGCGGTTTCTTATATGGAGGAGCAGGGGATTCTGGTGGACGTATCCCATCTGTCGGACGGCGGTTTTTATGACGTGGCAGATATCATGAAAAAGCCTTTTGTGGCTTCCCATTCTAACTGCCGGGCGCTTGCCCCTGCTACCCGGAATCTGACGGATGACATGATACGGCTTTTAGCGGAGCATGGCGGAGTGGCAGGAATTAATTTTGAACCTTCTTTTTTAAACGGGAATCCCGGGGATACCTTAAGCAGGGTGGAACGGATGTGCGATCATGTGGAACATTTTATCCGAATCGGTGGCGTGGAATGTGTGGGTATCGGTACGGATTTTGACGGTATTGGTGGACAATTTGAGATTTCGGATTGTACGCAGATGGAAAAACTTTTTACAGCGCTGCGGAAACGGGGAATTTCGGAGGGGACACTGGAGAAAATTGCATACCGAAACGTGGAGAGAGTGATACGGGAAGGGATGTAGGAAAATATTTCGTATAAAAGCAGGGATTTTGGTTCGGAATGTTCCTTTCAGAATTTACCGTAAATATTAAAAAAGGATAAAGTCTATTGACATACCCCTGGTTTCCTTTATAATAAAAACAAATGTTAGCACTCTACGATATAGAGTGCTAACAAAATTGCGCTTAGAGACAGGAGGGCGTTACATGGAAAGAGGAACAGGGACGGCAGGAAGAGAAGAAATTTTAAAACTTACCAATGAATTTACCTATCGCAAATATTTGATGAATAAAGAACAGGTAAAGGATTTTTTTAAGAAAATTACCGTACCGGAATATATTGCGTTACACCATATCGCATCCGGCAGCGAGATATCGGATATCTATTCGGGAAGAACCTATTTAAAAGAATTATCTGAAAAAATGCAGATTTCCATTCACCAGACTTCCAAAATGGTTGGAGCGCTGCGGGATAAGGGCTTGCTGGTCTGGTCCCATGACGGAAACGGTAGTGAGGGCACTTATGTCACCATCACCGAGAATGGGTGCAAGCTGCTCGGGGAGCAGGAGGAGGCGCTGAAAAAGTATTACGAAAAAGTGATACAAAGGTTTGGAAAAGAAAATCTGATTCAGCTTCTTCAGTTGATGAAACAGTTAGAAACCGTGATGAGCAGTGAGAGAGAGGAATGGGGGGAAACAGATGACATACATGGAACAGATGAATGAATATGTGAAGGGACAGGAGGAACGCTGCCGCAGAAATGACAGTATCGCTCCGAGGCTTTACGAGGAGTACGGCGTAAACAGAGGACTGCGGGACGAGAACGGAAACGGTGTTCTCACGGGGCTTACTAACATTTCCAAAATTGTTTCCTCAAAGATTGTGGACGGACAGAAGGTTTCCTGCGAGGGAGAGCTCTGGTACCGGGGCTATCAGGTGGAAAATCTGATTAACAGCCTGGGAGAGGCGGAGATGGGCTTTGAAAAAATTGCCTATCTGCTTTTGATGGGAGAGATGCCCGATGAAAAACAGGAAAAAGAGTTTCGGGACTGGATTGGACGCTGCCGGACGCTGCCCACCAACTTTACCCGTGATGTGATTATGAAAGCATCGACGGAGGACATTATGAATTCCATGACCAGAAGTATTCTGACGTTGGCTTCCTATGATGAAAATGCAAAGGACATCAGCATCAGCAATTCCCTCAGGCAGTGTATCCAGTTGATTAGTGAATTTCCGCTGCTGGCGGTTTACGGATATCATGCCTATAACCATTATGAGAAAAATGAGAGTATGTATATTCATCAGCCGGATACCTCCATTTCCACGGCGGAGAATCTTCTGATGTTAATGCGACCGGATAAAAAATACTCCGTTGTGGAGGCAAAGGTATTAGACACAGCTTTGATTCTGCACATGGAGCACGGTGGTGGAAATAACTCTACCTTTACCACCCGGGTGGTTACGTCCTCCGGCTCAGACACCTACTCCACTATGGCGGCGGCGATGTCCTCGCTGAAGGGTCCGAAGCACGGCGGTGCCAACATCAAGGTTATGGAAATGATGACGGATATCCGCGCCCATGTGAAGGATTTTTCCGATAAGGAGGAAATTGCGGCATATCTGGCAAAAATCATTGACAAAGAGGCATTTGACAGAAAAGGTCTTGTCTATGGCATGGGTCATGCGGTATATTCCCTGTCCGACCCAAGGGAGCGGGTATTCAAGCAGTATGTGGAGGAGCTGGCGGCGGAGAAGGGCAGGCAGCAGGACTTAATGCTTTATGAGAATATCGAAGAGCTGGCGCCGAAGTTAATTGCGGAAAAGAGGCATATTTTTAAGGGTGTCAGCCCCAATGTGGATTTTTACAGTGGATTTGTTTATGATATGCTAGGGATTCCCCAGGAGCTTTATACGGCGATGTTTGCGGTGGCAAGAATCGTCGGCTGGAGCGCCCACCGTATCGAAGAGCTGATTTGTGCGGATAAGATTATACGGCCGTCCTATATGAGTGTTATGGAGAAAAAATAATAGTAGAAGATAGAAGGGGACTGTTGCACGAATTAATTCGTGTGACAGTCCTCCGGCTGCCTTACACTGTGGTATTCACCTCACCTACAGCGGAAGATTTCTTCCAATACCTTTATCGCTGCAGTCCTACACCGTGGTATTTACACCGTTCACAGCCGCATGTTCGTCCTCTTCCATGGGAATTACCAGGCATTTTTTTCCGTCAATCATCTGGGAATGAATCTGCCCCACTTTTTCCGGTTTCACCCGAAGAATCACATCATAGGTTTTTACCGCAGGCACATCCTCCCCGTCCTCGCTTTCCTCCACCGGGAGAGCACGGGTTTCCTCTAACTGCTGCTTTAAGTTCTCTACCTGCTGTACTAGCTCTAACCGCTCTTTCCGTTTGGCATTCACTTCCAAAAGTTTCGGGTCCACCAGATTTTCCGCCACCGGGACTTCCTCGCCAAATACATCCTCGTAGTTTTTTCCGATGACCGCAGCCTGTTCCTCAGAAACGCCGCTCTCCGACAGCACAGAAGAAATCGTATCTAAGGTTACAGGAACGGGCTCCGGTTCTGCGGTTTCGTCCTCCGTTACCGGAATCAAATCGTTCAGGTTGTCCTGAATATCAAGGAACAAAGCCTCACTCTTCTCGTCATCTTCGCCGATGACTTCCTTTACAATGCTCTGGAAGGTCAGCTTCTGTTCCGTGGCAGTAAATTTAGAGCCGCAGCCTAACCCAGCCTCCATAAATTCCGCATGGGGTGTTTTCGTGTCTCTGGTATAGAACATTACAGAGTGGATATCCGTGCTCCGGTCCGTAAAGGCAGGAAATACAAAGCCTGTATCGGGAACACCCACCACCCAGTCACGGATACGGGGACCAATCCGGTTCTCATCTTCCCGGTAGCCCAGCCCCGCTTTTGAGAGGGAAACCGGACAGATGGCGCAGAGCAGATACTCATAAACCTCTTCCGATTCGTCCAATTTGTTATTGTCAGAGGTTTTCGTCATCACATCATAAGCGTCATGGAATACGAGAATCAGATAATTCCCTACATAGCTGTAATTTTCAATCACCAGGTCGTAAAAAGCGTCTATCAGCTCGTCACTCTTTAGGGCACTTTCCCTAAGCCCCATCAAAAACTGCTGCCTGCCGCCGGGCGCCTCTTCCGCCGTGGGAAACTCCAGCTCTAAAATATTGTTCCCGATGGTGCCGGACAAGACTTTTTTGGCAATCTCTAAATATTTATAAAATTCCTCGTCTTCTAAATTCAAAAAAGTCTCGCCAAAGGTGGTAACCTTATTGCGGTCCGCATCCACATAACACCCGCAAAGCCTGGTAAAAGTACAGGCGTCCTTCTTAAAACGCCGTTTTAATTCAAGAATATCTTTCTTATTCATTATGTAACTCCGTTTCTGTTGGAAAATTAGATTTGAACTCTTCCCATTATAGCCGAGAAAAATATTCCCTGCAAGCATTGAAAGAAAATTTGTAACCTTTTACCATCCTCGTTTGTATTATTAGTGAAAGGTCCTTTCGATAAATCTTAAAAGGCAAAGGAGTACTCATGAGAAAACCGGTCCAGGAACTGATTGAGCATTATCAGAACAACCTTTATATTGTAGCGTTTAATGTCTGCAAAAATCCGGAAGATGCGGAGGATGTTGTTCAAGATACGTTTATTCAGTATCACACAAACAAAAAAGAATTTGAAAATGAGCAGCACATACGTGCATGGCTAATAAGGGTGGCAATCAATAAAGCAAAAAATATGAATCACACCTTTTGGAGACAAAATAAATTGTCTTTAGAAGATTATATGGAAACGTTGGCTTTCGAAACACCGGAAACAGAAACTTTATTTGAGACTGTTATGAAGCTTCCGGAAAAGTATCGTATCGTCATTCACCTATTTTATTATGAGGATTACACCATCCATGAAATTGCGGATATATTAAAAATATCACAAAGCAATACAAAAGTCAGATTATCACGTGGAAGAGCACTGCTCAAAGAAGCATTAAAGGAGGAATGGGAAGATGACAAATAAAGAAAAATATAAACAGGCATTTTCGGTATTACATACCTCCGATAACTTTTCTTTGGAGGTAGAAAAAATGACTTTATTAAAGAGAAAACAAAAAATGAATATTGCAGTTGCAGCAGCAGCCATCTGCGTCTTATTAGTAGGTGGAACAGGTACCGTTTATGCGGCTAATATAGGAGGGATTCAAAGAACTATCCAGCTTTGGATTCATGGTGATCAGACAGACGCAGTTTTGGAAGTGGATTCGGACGGTACTTATAACATGTTATATCAGGATGAAAATGGAAATACCGTTGAAAGAGGGGGGGGCGGTGTTGCTATTGAAGCTGATGGCAGTGAACGTCCACTGACGGAAGAAGAATTGATGGAGGACATAAATGCCCCGGATGTAGAATACAAAGATGATGGCTCTGTATGGGTATATTACTATGACCAGAAAATAGAGATTACGGATAAATTTGATGAATCCGGAGTTTGTTATGTAAAATTATCCAATAACGGAGAAATCCTGTATATGACCGTCAAATATCAAAATGGTTTAGCCACAAGTCCGAACTGCTATGTAAATCCCAAAGAGTTCAATTAATTTGAGAACTGAAACATTGTAAAGAGAAAAACATTCAAAAGATTTATGCATTTATAAAAGATAGCGGGAAGCCACTAAAAGCTTCCTGCTGTTTTTAATGCACAGCCCCATGCAGAGGAAGTATGCCGCTGAGGCGGCGCATGGGGCGCGCAGCGAGTAGGGAAAAATTCTTCTCCTACTCGATTAGATAAGTCTGAAATGTGCAAAACTGGCTGCTGTACAAGACACTTGTGAATCAGATATTGGAAAAGCGGACAAAATGTGGCATACTGTAGATAGAAAGTACCGCTCAAGTTGTTAACATGATACATAACACAAAGACAGGAGTTGCCTATGATTTTATATAAGTATATGTCGTTAGAGCGAAAAAACTTTTGGACAGATTATAAGTTGCGTTTTACACAGCCAAGCGCATTCAATGATCCATTTGACTGCCTCCCTTCTTATTCGTTTATTCCAGAACAGTTAATGCCCGGATATGCTGGTTTTGAAGAACTAGCGGCGTTGTTTTACGGTCTCGAAAAAGATTCTTCTCAGTTTAATGACGACACTGCAATTTTTTGCATGAGTCAGGTCTGGGATTCTATTTTGATGTGGGCTCATTATGCTGACAGCCATAAAGGATTTGTAGTCGGTTTTGATATGTCACATCCTTTTTTTGATTTCGGGAAACCTTTTGGGACAAGAAGAGTTAAATATTGTAAGAGCAGGCCCAAAAGTTCTGAAATCGACATATTGGATGAGATGTATTATAAATTGGATGTCTGGAGTTATGAGCAGGAGTGGAGACTTTGCAAAGACGTCTATAAAGCGGATGAAACAATAAATAACAACATTTATTTGTTCCGTCTCCCTAAGAAGTCAATCAAAAGTGTTTATTTCGGAATATGTATGCCTGAGAACGAAAAAATGGATATGTACCAAAAAGCATCACGGGCAGGAATTCAATGCTATCAAGTTATGCGTAATTATCAGACTTTCGACCTGCATTCGATAGATTTTGAAGACTTTTTATCTCTGCAGCGCAAGTATTACATAATGCAGAGAGACCTCGAACAAGCAAATATACCTTCAAAACAGCCTTCCCAGACGCTAAGAACAGCAGACATTGTGACCGGAAGTCTTGAAAGATGTGCGGAAATCTTAAGTTCGATAATTGAGCAGACATATCAGAAGTTTGACAATAAAATTAATGAATCCAACATCAAAGAATACAGCGATGCAATCCAAGTCTATGCAAAAGCTCTTGAAGAGATAAACTGCCTGCCGGATGCTTTTCATTTATGTGACTCTTCAATCTCACGGGAAGTATACGAAACTAGGATTAAACATATACAGAAAAATTTTGACAACTGTATTTATCATGTAATAGGGTTGATACAACACATGCTGCAATCAGCCCAAGGGCAGCTTCCTGACACAGAAGAATATCTATCGACGAAAATCAACGAAAAAATAGGCGGGGCTGTTAGTTCTTTTGCATCTTCAGTCAGTTGGGCGGCCATATTTTTAGAAGAACAGGAGTTTCGGAAAATAATTAATAAAATTACGTTTGAAGAAGATTTTCAAAAAATGCACGCCAATGACGAAGGATGGCGAAATGGACAGAAAATAGTGAAACGGTGGTATGAAATGAAGCATTCCGCACTTGAAATTTCGAATACAACTGCTCTGGAACGATATAGAACAACAAGTTGTTCAGGCTAATGGCGGTCTCTTACCATCCGGTCACAGCAAGGAGGAAGAGGAACGACGGCGGATACGCATAAAAAATCAACTGATAAATGGAGGAATCGAAAAAGATGATGCCGAAAAATATATGGCGGACAGTTTTTATTCATTGTAGGTCATTTCATCCGTAGCATAAAGGCTTTTTCATCATTATTGAGAAGAATTTCATAAGCTAGAACGGAAGAATGTGTCTATGAGTGAAGAGAAAAATTAGGGCTGCGATTTGCCCATACCGAGTATTGGCTACACCCTGATTTATTATATTATACGCAAGCGAAGAGGGGTCTGGAAATAAAACGGAAGGAGATCTTATGAGAAAAATTCTTGTGACAGGCGGAACGGTATTCGTCAGCAAATATGTGGCGGAGTATTATGCCGGACACGGCGATGAGGTGTATGTGCTGAACCGGAATACGAAAAAGCAGCCGGAGAATACCACATTGATTGAGGCAGACAGAATGCAGCTTGGGGATAAGCTGAAGGATTACCGGTTTGATGTGGTGCTTGACATTACGGCATACAAGAGGGAGGATATCAGCGCCCTCTGCGAGGCATTAGGCGGGTTCGGTACTTACATTATGATAAGTTCAAGCGCAGTTTACCCGGAAACGCTGCTGCAGCCCTTTACGGAGGAGATGGCTGTGGGGGAGAATCGCTTCTGGGGAGCTTACGGCACGGATAAAATCGCTGCGGAGCAGGAGTTATTAAAAAGAGTTCCGGAGGCGTATATTTTGCGCCCGCCTTATTTATACGGACCCATGAATGATGTATACCGTGAGGCGTTTGTCTTTGACTGTGCCATGGCAAAACGGGAATTTTATCTTCCAAGGGAGGGAGAACTGCCGCTGCAGTTTTTCCATGTGGAGGATTTGTGCCGTTTTATGGACTGCGTTTTGGAGAAGAAGCCGTCACAGCATATTTTTAATGTGGGAAATCCGGAGTGCGTCAGTGTCCGGGAATGGGTGCAGCTATGTTATGAAACGGTGGGAGAACCCTGCCGGATGCGTCCGATTCATGAAGAAATCAACCAGCGGAAGTATTTCAGCTTTTACGATTATGCTTATCAGTTAGACGTGTCAAAACAGGCGGAATTGCTGTCGGATACAAAACCGTTAAAAGAGGGGCTGAAAGAGGCGTATGACTGGTACCGGGAGCACCAGCAGGAGGTTGAAAAGCGGGATTATATGGGATATATAGATGCTCATTTAAAGAAAGAATCTTAAAAATGTTGGAAAAGCGGACAAAAAGTACAATAAAAATCTTGGAAAAACGGACAAAATAAAGAAAAAGACATTGGAAAAGCGGACAAAATGTGGTAGAGATTAATTTTTTAGAAAATACCAGAGCGGTGAAGCTGTTTGAAAATGCCGGGAGCAGTGATGATATTTTGCTGCGTATTTCCGCATTGACGGACATTCTAATTTAAGGGAAGTGCAGGAAGTACAGAAAGGAATCGTGCAGCTCTATAAAAAGGATATTGCGAAATACGACCCGGAGGAAAAGCTTTATCTGGAAGATATTTTTAATTTGATTCCTGCTGAGTTAAACAGCAAAAATAAGAGATTCATATTGAAAAACCTGAATGAAAATTTTAAGTTTTCCAGGTATGAGCATAGCTTTCTCTGGCTAAAGGAAGCAGGCGTGGCATTGCCGGTTTACTGCGCACAGGAGCCGGAGATACCGCTGCTGCTATCAAAATCCACAAACTTATTTAAGCTTTTTTTGTCAGATGTGGGATTGCTGGCATCCATGTATGCGGACGGTCTTCAGATTAAGATTTTAAATAAGGAAAAGGATATAAATTTTGGCGCTGTTTATGAGAATGCGGTAGCACAGGAACTGCGGGCACATGGCTTTGATTTATATTATTTTAATAGTAAAAAGCAGGGAGAACTGGATTTCCTGATAGAGTATCAGGGGGCAGTTCTTCCGATTGAAGTGAAATCCGGAAAAAGCTACGAAAGACATCGGGCGTTAGATAACGTGCTTAAAAATAAATGCTATGGAATCCGGAAGGCAATCGTATTTTGCAATGATAATGTCAGGGTAAAAGATAAGGTCATGTATTGTCCGGTTTATCTGGCAGGCTTTTTATTTGGAAAAGAGGAACATTATGGCTCTAAAAAAATTGAAATTAAAAACGTTACAGTTTTCGAGAATGTAAATATGGAGTTTAATGAAGGCATTAATATATTTATTGGGGAAAATGGAATGGGAAAAACTCATATAATAAAATTATTATATGCCGCATGCAAATCTGCGAAAACAGATGTATCTTTTCCTCAAAAGGTAGTAAGGGTTTTCCGACCGGATGGCTCTAATATTCGCAGGCTGGTTAGCCGGAAACGGGCAGGAGAAACAGCTAGTGTAAAAATTTATTCGGATGATGCCAATATAGGAATGCGGTTTACTACGAAAACGAATAAGTGGGCAGCAAAGGTTACAAATGAAGCAATATGGGAAAAGCAACTTGCAGACTTGTCATGTACTTTTATACCAGCGAAGGAGATTTTGTTAAACGTATGGAATCTTGAAGCAGCAGTAGGAAGCAATAATGTAGAGTTTGACGATACGTATGTGGATATTGTGATGGCGGCGAAGATTGATATATCGGCCGGAAGAGATACGCATGATAGAAAACGTTATTTGGAAATATTGCAGGAAGTTACATCTGGAAAAGTTACGGTTGAGAAAGAGAGATTTTATTTAAAGCCGGGCACACAAGCCAAAATAGAATTTAACTTAGTGGCAGAGGGAATTAGAAAAATTGCACTTCTTTGGCAATTGATAAAGAATGGAACATTGGAAAAAGGGGCAATATTATTTTGGGATGAACCGGAAGCAAATATTAATCCTAAGCATATACCGACCATTGTGGATATGTTGTTAGAACTGCAAAGAAATGGGGTGCAGATTTTTATTTCTACGCATGACTATTTTCTTGCTAAGTATTTTGAGGTCAAGAAAGAAGATACTGATAAAATTACGTATTATTCGCTGTATGACAACGATGGTGCGGTAGAATATGAACAGAACACAAATTTCCAGGACTTAAAAAATAATGATATTATGGATACATTTTTAAACTTGTATGAATCTGAGATTGATAAGGTAATGTAATATGTATACAACAATAGAATCTAAAATGGTATTTGGACCTTTTGAAGAAGCGGATGTATTTATTTGAAAAGTCAAATGTAAATCAGATGATAGGAGAGCATATAAGGACAGTTGAATTTGTCTTACGCAGAAAAGAAAACCAAATATTATTTATTGAGGCAAAGTCTAGTTCTCTTCAAGAACGAACAAGTAAAGAACGCTAGGATGAGTTTATTGCTGAAATCGTAGAAAAGTATTTGATATCTGAGACAGTATAAAGAATACATATTTTGGTGCTTTTGATGGGGGAGGCATGGCAGGAGATTAACCCGCTACAGAAAGCAGGAAGATAGAATACTTTTCTGTTTTCTATGTAACTGTGCCAGTCCGGCAGGAATCATAAAAAAGAGATACACCTTTCAGATGTATCTCTTTTTTTAGAGCGCGAGACGGGACTCGAACCCGCGGCCCCGACCTTGGCAAGGTCGTGCTCCACCAACTGAGCCACTCGCGCTTAATCAATGAGTTGTATCTGCTAGACACATTTAGCATTATAATATGGGAAAAACATTTTGTCAACTATTTTTTTTAAAAAGCCACAGATAATTTGTCATTCTTTCCCTCTTCCCTATCTTACAGTTGATTCATAAATAGCTTTAAAGAAACTGCCCACTGGGGGCAGCCTCTTCTCTATAATACGATTTTCACTACTGACGGATATCTACCAATCCTGTATTTAATATTGAATCTGAAAATTCATATGCTCCTCCGTCGCCGTTAAGATTAAGATACATGTTATCCAAGTCATTCTCATTCACGATCCATGCCATATTTACCTGTATACTCTCGCCGGGCTTTAAGGAAGAGATATAGTTACCCCCATTTCCATAATCCTCAGATACACTGTAATATGTCATTTCTGCTGCATGTGCAACTCCATCCCAAATGACACGATCACAGTCAGTACCGGACTGTTCTGCCGGATCATAAATTTGATATGCTCCATCTTCATGGTTCATCAACATCAATGTACCGAGATAAATCATATGAGCTATTTCTTTATCTGTCTTATTGGTATAAGTGACTGTCACATAGACAAGCTTTTGTTTCATGCTTTCTGTGTTTACAATCTCATCCACGGTATCAACACCATCGCCGGACTTAATGTAAGATAGCGTATTGTTTACTATTTTTCCATCTGCTCCAACGGCAGTCATCCATTCTTCCGGCACATTATTCTGATCAAGCAGCTGCAGATTGTCTGTCACCTGAACAGCATCAACACAAGCCGAAATCTTATTATCTCCAATATAGTTGCCATCGCTGTCTTCACCAGATGCTGACATATCAAACGCTTCACCAATCTGGTGTACAGACAGTTTATCATCTTCTATAGAAATAAGTGCCGTTCCTTCCGATGATTCTTCAGGGGAAACCATTTCACTCCATGTATACAAGCCAGTTGTTTCAATCATTGTATCATTCTCCGTGATTACAAGATTTTCAACTACTTTAACAGCATCCTCTTTCAAAATATCATCACCGATATAAACAGTAATTACACGATACACATCCGGGCAAAGAAGATAAATCCTTTGATTAAAAGAACCATCCTCTGCAAGGTCATTATATTTAAGGTATACACCTTCATAATTGCCAAAGGTTCTTTCCTCGCATTCAACAACACTCTTATCCTGCATTACTATATCCAGATCATCATCGTCTAAAAGCACAGATGCAAAACTGAATCCCCCAGTTAAATCGTGTTCAGGATATTGCAGATGGGATTCGTCCATCCATTCCATGCCTTCCGGAATATATCCTGCTGAGATATCTATATCATGGATTTTTTCAGGAAGATCAATTTTCCCGGTGCTGTCATCGGACTTAATTCCTGTGACGATACTGTAGGTTCCTTGCTTTTCTAAAAACATATGATGTAATTTTGCACTGGCATAGGCTACAGTTGACGTGGCAAGTACGCATACGGCTGCTACTGCAGCCACTCTGGCACCTGTCCGTTTTTTTACTTTTCTTGTCTTAATATTAACCACCTTTGTGTCCTGAAGCTGTTTTTTTACTTCACTTTGAATCATCGTATGGATGAACTCCGGAGTTTCAGGAATGTCTTTTTTCAAATTTTCCAACCTCATACTATCAATCCCTCACTTTCCTGTAAATCGCGTTTAAGTTTTCCCCGTGCCCTGGCAAGCCTTTTTTGAACTGCTCCCTCAGTTATCTCAAGAATCTGCGCAATCTCTTTTATGTTAAAATCTTCGATATAGTACAGAATAACCGGTAAACGTAATTCTTCTTTCAAAGAATTTACAGCCCTGTATAAGTCGCTGTAGTCAATTTCCTTATCTGCACCAATTTCTGTCATTTCACCCATCTCTTCCAAAGAAACAAGTTTACTCGACTTTCTCAAAAGAGTATAACATTCATTGATCAATATACGGATCAACCATGTCTTGGCATATTTGTCATTTCTCAAAGTTCCAATATTTGAAAACGCCTTGACAATCGTTTCCTGAATAGCGTCCCCGCAATCTTGATCGTTAAATAGAATCGTTTTGGCAGTCGAATACAATTGTCTCTCTGAATTAAGAATCAAAGTTCCTAATTGTTCTTTTGTCAATTTAACACCACCTTCTTTAGCCGACCGGCAATTTTTATTTACATAGATTAGACGTAAAATTTTCCAAAATATCCCCCAATAAATTTAATTTTTTTAGTGGCAGAGGAAATGATATCTTTCCCCTCTGCTTTTTGTTTTTTTTTGCAGTAACAGTTCAGCCTCCGGATGGTCAAAAGAGAGTTGGTAACGGAAAAAGGATTTACTTTTCGTTATGGAATTAGTATAATAAAAAAAATTAGAAAGGCAAAGTCTATGAAACGGATGTATCATATGGTGAGACAAATATTAAGCGGCAAACGCGCGATTAATAATAGTATAAAGTACCTGCTGGTATGTTCAGGAGTGGCGTTGGTGCATCTTTGTTTTGCAATTTCTTTTGCAGCTGTGCATGTCATGCCCCTTGCAATTTACAATATAGCGTCAACAGCGTTTTACTTTTTTCATGCCACAGTGACAAACAGGAAAAAACAATATATGTTCATTTACATATCAGCGGTGACAGAGGTATTGTTTCATTCTTGCATGACGACTCTTTTGCTTGGGTGGGACTGGGGGTTTATGATTTATGCCATTGTCATGATACCCATTTCTTTTTATCTGGCGTACACCCTTCCGAATCATGAGGGAGGCATTGTCTCTCCGATGGTGTCCTCCGGAGTGGTGATTCTCTGTTTTAATGTGGTTCATGCAATATGCCGCCATACCACTGGATTTTATGAGGGGAAATATCCGGTGAATATGTCCGTTGCATTTTACTATTTTAATGCGACAGTGGCATTTTTGATACTGTTGACTTTTTCCATTCTTTTTGCATTGGAAATCCGTTATATGCAGCGGAGGTTAGAGCAGGAGAATGATACGTTAGAGGAGGTAGCTAAAACTGACCCTCTGACACATTTGTTAAACAGGCGCAGTATGAATGGTTATATGGATCAGGTGGTGAAACAGCGGAAAACCTTCTGCCTGATGATGGCGGATATCGATGATTTTAAAAAGGTTAACGATACCTATGGGCATGACTGCGGGGACGAAGTGCTCATTGCAGTCTCCAATATTATTTCCTGCTGTGTCAGGGGAGAAGACTATGTCTGTCGATGGGGAGGGGAAGAAATCCTGATACTCGTCAGGACGGATTTGACCCTGGCGGCCCAGGTGGCGGAACGAATACGCCAGCGGGTAGCGTCAAAGGTGATTTCCAGAAAAGGAAAAGAGGTACGGGTTACCATCACGATAGGAGTATCTGAGTATCACAACGGCATGAGTATTCAGTCCATGATAGAAGAGGCGGATCAGAAGCTTTACCGGGGAAAGAATAACGGGAAAAATCAGGTAATTGCATAACTGTTTCCTAAAATTCTTTTTATGGAATTGTCATGTTATGGAAAATCCTTCATACAATATAACAATCAGTATTTGGAGGCATAATGTGAGTGCGAAAACAAAGATAGTGGTCCTTCATATGAAAGAGTTGATTTACACGGCAATATTCGTGGGGCTTGGCATATTGCTTATCATTCTGCTGTTGTTTATGTTTCTGCCGAAGGAAGAAGAGGGGGAGTCAGTACCCACTATGAATTATGTGGCGGGAGTGTATTCTTCGTCCATTATGTTTAATGACAATACGGTGGATGTGCAGGTGATAGTGGATGAAAACCGTATCAATTCCATTTCGTTGGTGAATTTAGATGACACGGTAACCACTATGTATCCGTTGATGGAGCCGGCGGTGGAGAGTATCAGCAAGCAGGTGATTGAGAAGCAGTCTACAGAGGGAATTACATATAACAGTGAAAATCAGTATACGTCGATTGTAATTTTAAATGCCATTGAAAATGCCCTCTCAAAGGCGCAGCCAGGGCAGACAGAGGAGTAAAAAAAGTTCGGAGAGAAAATCTCCGAACTTTTTTACTCGTTGTCTAAGGCATCGACATAATCATTGATGGCATCTAAATTTGCATAGATGGTTTCCATGGGTTTGTTGTTTTCGTAAGTTCTGTAGGCGGAATAACCTGCCCAGCCCACAACGGCAATGGCCGCAGCCCATCCGCAGATGATAGCTGCGATGTGCTTTCTTTTTTCCTGTGCCATGATTTTTTTACGGTTTGCTTTTTCCTGTTTATAGCGGTCTACTTTTGCCTGGCTCATAAAAATCTCCTTTTGCTGCATGTATTCTGGTATCTTGCCTGATTCAATGAGGCAGGACACGGTTTTATAATAGAAGGTACATTATTTTTTCAGTGAGAAAATAATGAAAAATATAAAATTAATATAACGTATTTGGTGGGAAAATGCAAGAAAAAACAACTTTTAACAGCACCTTGTCATTTCCCGGAAAATTCTGTACAATGAATACTTAGGAACTGAATCCCGCCGAATGATCCGGCGCAGGCGATACGGAATGGAGACGCAGCAAAGATATTTCAATAGGAAAAGAGGGAAAACATGAGCCTTGCAGATAAGATTTTTGTAACTATGTGTAAAGATATTCTGGAAAACGGCACCAGCACTGAGGGAGAAAAGGTGCGCCCCCACTGGGAGGACGGCAGCAGCGCCTATACTGTCAAAAAATTTGGCGTGGTGAACCGCTATGACCTTTCTAAAGAGTTCCCGGCGATTACGTTAAGAAAAACCGCCATCAAAACCTGTACGGAGGAGCTGCTGTGGATTTGGCAGCGGAAATCCAATAATATTCATGATTTAAACAGCTCCATCTGGGATGAGTGGGCGGATGAAAACGGATCCATCGGAAAAGCTTACGGTTATCAGATGGGGGTGAAGCATCAGTACAAAGAGGGCATGATGGATCAAGTGGACCGGGTGATTTATGATTTGAAAAACAACCCTTTCAGCCGCCGGATTATGACTAACATTTATGTCCACCAGGATTTACATGAAATGAATTTATATCCCTGTGCCTACAGCATGACCTTTAATGTGACAAGCCGTCCGGGAGAGGATAAACTGACGTTAAATGCAATCTTAAACCAGCGTTCCAATGATGTGCTGATGGCAAATAACTGGAATGTCTGCCAGTATGCCATGCTGGTGCACATGTTGGCTCAGGTCTGCGATATGAAGGTGGGGGAACTGGTGCATGTCATCGCGGATGCCCATATTTATGACCGCCATGTACCGATTATCAAAGAACTGATACAGAGAGAACAGCATCCGGCGCCGAAGGTGGCGTTAAACCCGGATATCAAGGATTTCTACCAGTTTACCACGAAGGATATCATGGTAGAAGATTATGTTACCGGGGAGCAGATTAAAAATATTCCTATCGCAGTCTAATGCAGCCATATACCGAAGCTGCATTAGACGGAAGAATGCAAAAGCGGCATTCTTCCCGTTGGGTGAAGTAACGGACATTGAGAAATGCAGCCATATACCGAAGCTGCATTAGACGGAAGAATGCAAAAAGCGGCATTCTTCCCGCAGGTTGGGATACCGGGCACCGGAAAATCTTTGGTTTCGTGGTGTCGTGTTGCATTGCGGAAACAAAAAGAAGGAGAGAAAGCCATGAATTTAATTGTAGCAGTAGATAAAAACTGGGCAATCGGTAAGGAAAACGAGCTCTTGGTGCGGATTCCCGCAGACCAGAAATTTTTTCGGGAAACTACCACGGGGAAGGTGGTTGTGATGGGAAGAAAGACTTTAGAGAGCTTTCCGGGCGGGCTGCCCTTAAAAAAGAGGACCAACATTGTGCTGACCCACGATGAAAATTACAAGGTTCCCGATGCCATCATCGTGCACACCATGGAAGAACTTCACGAAGAATTAAAAAAATACAACAGTGAGGATATCTATGTCATCGGCGGCGAGACCATTTACCGCCAGCTGTTAGATGAGTGCGATGTGGCGCATGTGACAAAGATTGATTATGCCTTTGACGCAGACACCTATTTCCCCAATCTGGACGAGAAACCGGAGTGGGAGATTACGGCAGACAGCGAAGAACAGACCTACTTTGATTTGGAATATTATTTCTATAAATATGAGAAAAAGAAAGCCGTGCAGTAAGAATGGAAAATTTTATTTTCAGCATTAATGTCACCTTTCCTATCTTTTTAGTGATGGTCATTGGTTATGTGTTAAAACAGATTGGAATGTTAAACGATAACTTCGTGACGGTGGCAAATAAATTTAATTTTAAGGTAACATTGCCTTTCATGTTGTTTCGGGACATTTCCGGCGTGAATATCAGGGAGGTATTTGATTTAAAATATGTGCTGTTCTGCGCATTGGTCAGTACTCTTTGCTTCTGGCTTATCTGGGGCGGTGTAAAGCTTTTTGTGAAGGATAAAAGTATCCGCGGTGCATTTGTGCAGGCATCTTTTCGTAGCAGTGCGGCGGTGATGGGGCTTGCGTTTATCCAGAATATGTACGGTTCTTCTGCCATGGGGCCGTTGATGATTGTGGGGGCGGTGCCACTTTACAACATTTTTTCCGTGATTGTGCTGACCTTCGAGGGAGGACATGCAGGAGAGGAAAACGGAAAGCAGAAAATCAAAGAAGCCTGTGTCAACATTGCGAAAAATCCCATTATCCTCGGTATTTTAGCCGGGCTTATCGTGGCGCTTCTGGGAATTGATTTCCCAGTGATTATTGATAAGACGGTAAACAGTGTGGCGCAGATGGCAACACCCCTTGCCTTAATTACCATCGGGGCAGGCTTTGAAGGTCGGAAGGCATTGGCAAAAATTAAGCCCACCATAGCTGCCTCCCTGATAAAATTAGTGATACAGCCCCTGGTGTTTCTTCCGGTGGCGGCGTGGCTAGGCTTTACCGGGGAAAAGATGATTGCGATTTTGATTATGCTGGCGTCGCCCACCACCCCAAGCTGCTATATTATGGCAAAAAGCATGGATAATGACGGTGTGCTGACAGCAAGCGTCATTGTCACCACCACTCTGCTGGCGGCATTTACCCTGACAGGCTGGATTTTCATTTTAAAGACCGTAGGGCTGATTGGCTGAGGGCAGATTGATATTTTTTGCCGTGGCATTGATTTTTCTTTGCAAAGGATTGCATTTTTTGAAAAGATATTATATAGTAGGAAAAATAAATTTCAAGAAAGCATGTTACATGCAATAAACGATAAGGAGGACGATATGGATATTACAGGCAGAAAACTTTTTGTAAAGGCTTTGCAGGAAGAAGGCGTGGATACCATTTTTGGTTATCCCGGCGGGACTGTGACAGACCTTTTTGACGAATTATACAAACAGGATGGTATCGACGTCGTCTTACCGAGACATGAGCAGGGACTGATTCACGAAGCGGAAGGCTACGCAAAATCTACGGGAAAGGTGGGGGTCTGCTTAGTGACCAGCGGGCCGGGAGCCACTAATATCATCACAGGGCTTGCGGACGCCCATTACGATAACATTCCGTTGGTTTGTTTTACCGGACAGGTGCCCTTGTCCCTCATTGGAAATGATGCGTTTCAGGAGGTGGATATTGTGGGAATGACCCGCAGTATCACCAAGTACGGCGTTACTGTCCGCAGAAGAGAGGATTTAGGCCGTATCATTAAGATGGCATTTTACATTGCCGCTACCGGAAAACCGGGTCCGGTGCTCATTGATATCCCGAAGGATATCCAGACGGCGGCAGGTCCGGCGGAGTACCCCTCCAATGTGCAGATACGGGGGTATAAACCCAATGACAGCGTACATATCGGTCAGTTGAAGAAGGCCTATAAGCTGCTTCGGAGCGCAAAGAAGCCGCTGATTTTGGCGGGAGGCGGTATCAATATTGCCAGAGCCAATGATAAGCTCCAGCAGTTTGTGGAAAAGACACAGGTGCCTGTGGTTACTACAGTGATGGGAAAAGGAGCGATTCCCACCGGACACAGCCTTTATGTAGGAAATTCCGGTATGCATGGCAAATATGCCGCAAATAAAGCGGTTAGCGAATGCGACGTGCTGTTCTCCATCGGGACCCGCTTTAATGACCGTATCACTGGGGATTTGAATGAGTTTGCACCTAAGGCGAAAATCGTCCATATTGATGTGGATACGGCTTCCATTTCGCGAAATGTTGTGGTGGATGTGCCGGTAGTTTCCGACGCAAACCTTGCTTTGGAGCGGCTGTTGGGCTGGGCGGAAACGAAGGACACTACTGTCTGGCAGGAGGAAATTGCCGCCTGGGATAAGGAACACCCCTTAGAGATGCGTCGGGAACACGGCATGACGCCCCAGATGGTGTTTGAGCATGTAAACCGAACTTTTGGGGATGCCATCTACGTGACGGACGTAGGGCAGCACCAGATGTGGGCAACCCAGTATCTGGAATTAGACTCCTGGCATCAGCTCATTACCTCCGGCGGACTTGGAACCATGGGATTTGGCTTTCCGGCTGCCATCGGTGCAAAAATCGGCAACCGGAACAGGGAAGTGGTCTGTTTTTCCGGAGACGGCGGTATGCAGATGAACATTCAGGAGATGGCGACGGCGGTGGTACAGGGAACCCCTGTGATTGTCTGTCTTTTCAATAACTATTACCTTGGCATGGTGCGCCAGATGCAGCAGCTTTTCTATGGAAAACGCTATGAGGCAACCTGTCTGCGGAGGAGAAAATCCTGTCCTGCAGGCTGCAAAGGCCCTAACGAGGCATGTCCGCCCTACACTCCTGATTTTGTAGCCCTTGCGGAAAGCTACGGCGCTCACGGAATCCGGGTAGAGAGGGAAGAGGATATCCAGAAAGCTCTCGATAGGGCGAGAACCTACAAAGACGCGCCGACCATCATCGAGTTCATGATTTCCAGCGATGAAATCGTCCTCCCCATGGTAAAAGGCGGAAACCCAATGAGTGAGATGATATTGAAATAAATGAGCCGTGCCCGTAGCAAAGCGAAGTTGAGCTTGCGCACGGCGTAAGTGTGAAAAGAAGTTCTAAAATCGACGTTTCGCCATTGGACGAAACGCCGAAGAACTTCTAAGTTTCACACGGAAGAATGCAAAACCGGCATTCTTCTCATGAGTGAAAAAAGAGGAATCAGAAAGGAGTCAGCCATGAAAAACAGGTGGATTGCATTATATGTAGAAAACCAGGTGGGCGTCTTAGCCAAGGTTTCCGGTCTTTTTTCCGGGAAATCTTATAACTTGCAGAGCCTTACCGTAGGCACCACGGAGGACGAGACGGTGTCGAGAATGACCATCTGCGTCACCAGCGACGACATCACCTTTGAACAGATAAAAAAACAGTTAAACCGTATGGTAGAGGTTATCAAGGTTATTGATTTGACAGATGTGCCTCTGCATATGAAAGAGATTCTATTTGCCAAGGTGCTGCGGATAAATGAGGCGGAAAAAGCGGAGGTATTCCAGATTGCACAGGTATTTAATGTTCAGGTGGCGGATATCGGAAATGACAGCGTATTGTTAGAGTGCAAGCTGACGGAGCGGCGTAACAACGAGCTGATTGCCTTGTTAAAATCCAAATTCCAGCACATTGAAGTGGTGCGGGGCGGGGCGGTTGCCATTGAGTCCATCAGCACTTCCTGTAGGTAAATGCCGGAGCATTTTTCAAATATGTTCTGGGAAAGAACAGCGCACGGGCAGGTTTCCCTTGTTTGGGGAACCTGCCCGTTTAGATTCTCTTATAAACTATAAATGAGCAAGTTTGAAAAATTGCACAAAACTACACTGCCAATTTCATAAATGAGTCAAAGTCATTGCTTTCCCTTGCACATTGAAACAGATACCAATACTGTTCCTGCTGGATAGTATCACAGATCCGGTGATATCCGGTTTCGAAAGAGCAGAATTCACCAGTTCCTGTAACACACATATAATGTGCCAGTGACATCAGCAACCAGTACCTCCGGATTCCCTGTGCAGAGCGTATCTGGTAGCTGCCCAGTGCCAGTTTATCCTTGCACTGCCGGAAAAATACTTCGATTGACCACCGGCATACGTAACAGGACAGGATTTCATCGGTTGATAATGAGACATCGGTGCTGAGAAAAGCCCGCAATGCTTTCGGGTTTCCAAATGCTTTTTCCGGGTAGCTCAAAAGAACAACAGCATTTTTGATGCCATTAAGTTTTCCTTCATACCGGTACACATAATAATTTTTGTTTTTAACTGTCACAAGGTTAAAATCTGCATGTGTCACGGACAGAAGTGCGGCGAATTCGCTGAGTTTCTTTCTGATCCCGAAAGGATAGAGCATCCGGTTCGTTTTTAAAGCACCAATCGTATGAAATCCTCTTTCCACAAAGGTACTGATTATTTTTTCAGAAACATACCAGCAGTCACACAGGAAATAGGACATCACCGGGGGAACTGGCAGTTCCCTTGCAATGTTTTGCACAATGTTGATTTTGGAAATGGATTTATTGTACAAAACAAAAGCATAATTCAGGACAATGCCGTTGCAGGAAAGCATGACAGCAACGGCCTGATGCCCATAATCCTGTTTTCCTTTTAAATGGGACTGATGGAAATACGCATCTTCAATTGGATGCAGAGCCCGTGACGAAGGCTTTGTCTTTGAAGCGATTGTATCATCCACAATGCAGAAAACAGGCTTTCCGGTGCGTGCTGCTTCTGAATAAATAATCTCAATGACGGAACGTTTTAAAGTATCTGCAAGTAATGAGTCATCCCATTTCCCAGAATTGAGAAAATGGGCAATCGTAGTTCTGTGGAAGGAACTGTTTTTAGCAAAGTCCGTGGTTTTACCGTGATATCCTGAGATAAAAATACTAATCAGGATGCCCATAAGATGATTTACCACCCGGTTAGAATAAAATTTGCAAAAGTTAAATTTTTTTAACCGGTTGTATATGAATGACGAATGATGTATAGCATTTGCGAGAGACACCTTCTTTCTCGTGGATGTTGCAAATGTTTGTTTTGCATATCCCATAATATGTATGATTTTGTCCGGCCATCAACGCTTTGATTATGCCCAGAAGGCGTTAAAGCTTCATTGTGCCAGCTATGTTTTAAAACCTATAGATAAGACACAATTATGTGATGAAATCCGGCACGCACTGGAGCTTAAGCAAAATCAGTCTCATCAACAGTCTGCAGCTGCCATTTCATCCATTGCTCCTGCTAAGACAGCTCGGGATCAGCTGGCAGAGGATGAGGACTTTATTTTCCGTGTACGAACCTATATCTATTCCAATTTATCCGATCCTGATCTGAACCGTTCTTCTATTGCAGAATATTTGCATATGAGTCCGGATTATTTATCTTATGTATTTCATCAGAAATTTGACCAGACTCTGAGTGCCTACATTACATCCATGCGCATTGATAAGGCAAAAGAGTTTCTTGAAAGAACCAGCTGGGGAATGGATATTATTGCAGAAAAAACCGGATTTTCCAGCAGCTCCTACTTTCATAAACAATTCAAAAAAATAACCGGTATTACTCCGCAGCAATACCGGTCTGGATAAAATTTTTATTATCTATCGAACAGAAAACACTTTCGTGCCGTGTGCAGGTACTACGACGGTTAATGCTTCCTTTCCGCTATGTAAAACCTCACCACTCCACAGCTCGGTAAATTCATAGGAATCCTTATCCGTTTCCCGTCCTGACAGCTCTTCCATATTCAAACAGATCTCCCGATCTGTATCACTGAGATTAAACAGTGCTGCCGTAAGCTTGCCGGTTTTTATGTTTGTATTTTTCCAGACAGCCTCCTCTTCCGATCTTCGCAGCTGTTCTCCCCTGCAGTCCTCGGAAAGTAACGCCAACAGCTCTTTATTAGTGAGAAGACCCAATGTAAAATCATCCATTTTGGTAAGCTCGGCGCCAATCATCAGCGGAGAACGGAACATACACCATAGCGTCATCATGGTCTTCTGCTCTTCCCTGGTAAACAGACAGTCTCTTTCTCCTGTCTCAAAGCCTTTACCGACCTTGCCGAGTGGCAGCATATCGCAATCCGGGAAACTGCCCTCTTTTACATGATCCTGCCATAGCTCACATCTCCAGAACATATTCTTAAGAAGCTCCCAGTTATCCCAGAAATCATCCGTAATACGCCACATGTTTGCATATCTGCAATACTGCCACGCACGGTCAATATGTGCAGGACCCGGGGAAAGGCTGAGTACAATTTCCCTGTTTGATTTCTGAATAGCCTTGTATAACATTTCGGTTTCATGCCATCCGGAAAAGCTGTCATTCCGATATATAAAGCTGTCACAGATATCATCACACTTAATAAAATCAACACCCCAGGAAGCATACATCTCTATCAGGGAATCATAATAGCTCTGACCTGCTTCTGTATTTCTCACTCCATACATATCCGGATTCCATCCGCAGATCGAGGACGGATCTGCCACCATGTCTGCGGTAAAAAATGTTCCTTTAACAGGAAGATGCTTTTCTGCTGCCGCACGTGGGATACCTCTCATAATATGAATACCGAATTTTAATCCAAGTTCATGTACATAAGAGGCCAACTGTGTAAATCCGCTTCCGTCTGCTGATGACGGAAATCTGCCGGGACTGGGCTGAAAACGTCCAAACTCATCCATTACATCATCTCCAAACGGAATGTACTGAAACTCCTTCCGTTTTGTTCCGGCATCATTGGAATACCATTCAATATCTACAACAACATACTCGTAGCCAAATTTCTTCAAATGTGCAGCCATATACTCTGCATTCTTTTTTACCTGTTCCTCACTCACCGTAGTATCATAATAATCATAGCTGTTCCAGCCCATAGGCGGTGTAACCGCAAACTTATTCTTGTTCATCAAACTTATACTCCTTTATCATTTTATGAAGATCCTCTGTTTTATCCTTTGCACCGGCATCATTTGCATGACATGCCCAGTCAATCTTTCCACCTTCACACATCATAAAGAATCCGGTGTCATTATCCAATACTTCAATACCCTTTTGTACATAGTCAGATAATGCCCATTCTCCATCTGCACGATCCATATCATAATCCATAACGTCGGAATCTGCCAGATGCTTATCCATCAGAATAACCCTTCCATCTTCAGCCGTAACCGCTTCTGCATCAGCCTGTGTATAGGTAACCTTGTATCCTGCTTCCGATCCGTCCAGTACTGCTCCTCCACGGTCTTCATAGCTATTGCTCGGAAGTGCCTTGACATAATCTTCATCTGCTATTGCTCCAAGATAGTCAGATGCTGCCTGAAACTGGGGATAGCTCATACCATCACCAATAAACAGAAAACATATTTCGGTGCTTTTGCTGTTTCTTCTTGCGTCTGCGTTTCTGCAGATACTTCTGTTACGATTGTTTCCTGCTCTGTTGCTGCTGTACTTTCTGTCTGTGCCGGTGACGGTGACTCAGAAGAAGTCTGGTCTGCTGCAGGTGCTCCGGAGCATGCTGCCATAGACATTGCCATTACAACAGCAAGCATACCCTTCATCATACTCTTAATTCTCATAATCGTTTCTCCTCTCTGAAACATGTTTTGTTTTTCCTCTGCTTCACTATACAATACCGTTGTAAAAACCAATGTCCAAAGTAGGAAAAATTTGAGTAAATTCCGACACTTATTTTATGCAGTTCTATCTTTATGAGATTTCATCAACATCATAATACTTAAAATCCCGGAAGCAGGCACTTCCTCCTGTTTCCTCTGCCGCATAGCAGAACAGACCAAACCGGCAACCAGTAAAATGATCCAGTTTGAAGTACAGCTTATGCACGGTTCCGATGGGTAGCCAGTCTCCCTTATTTACCCGGTAATAGCAGCGTGCTTCATCCTTCATGTTACAGAAATCTGCTTCAAGACGAAAATCCATCTGGTGTGATTCAACAACAGTTCCTTCCGTCATATCCAATATACCATCTTCTTTTTTATCCAGCATAAGGACTTCATATTTTCCATGATGTTTTGTAATGCCAACTGCAGCATAACAGCTCTGCAACGCACACAAACCTGCGACATCGCCCTCTTTCAATGCAGAAGCATCAACAGTAACCTCAGCTGCGCAGGACGGATAACTCATCCTTTGCGTAAGCGTATTTACTGCCTGTGTAAGCTCTGTACAAACTTCCCGTGTTGTAATTGTATAGGTTCCCTGCAATGCATCCAGATGATAGTACCGTGGATCTGGATCATGATTAAACTGCCAGCGCGGAAGCAGCCCATTACAGAAATCATCACTTCCCACTAATGGCTGATAAATATATCCTGGTCTGGTACTGTGAACCTCTATTTCTTCCGGCACATGTCCGTTCTGTCCAAAAAACGGAAAATGATCCTTCCAGGTAACCGGAAGCAGAATAGGAATCCGTCCAACTGCTCCGGAATCCTGAAACAGCATTGCATACCACTTTCCATCTGGCGTATCCACTATTCCTCCCTGTGCCACGCCCTGTCCACAATATCCACGATCATCACAAAGTACATCTCCACCCGTGAATTCTCCTTCCAGAGAATCACTGTAAAAGCATGCTTCCGTCCGCATCCAGCGGTCTCTCAGGGAATGAATCAGAAAAATATAATAATAGCCGTTTATTTTTTGAATATGAGAACCCTCATAGCCTAGCTCCGGGTTCTTATGATCACTGACTAAAAGACGATGTAATCCGTCCTTCTTTGGTGCAGTCAAATCTTCATTCAATTCTGTAATCCAGATTTCATCATTTCCATATACAATATAGTTTCTGCCATCCTCATCAAATAATAAAGAACCGTCATGATAAAAGCCTTCTATCAGCTGCTTTTTCCATGGACCATCTATTTTTTCCGAAGTATACAAATAAGTCTTACGGGTATCATTTGCCACAAAGCAGATATAAAATCGGCCTTCATGATAGCGCAGGGAAGCTGCCCACATGCCCTGTCCGTAAATATTCTGACCGCTTTTCAGTTGCTGCGCATCCGTATGATCCAACGTCTCATAGACATAAGTCACATGCTCCCAGTGCACCAGATCAAAAGACTGCAGAATCTCACAGCCCGGCATAAAGTGCATGGTTGTGGATACCATATAATAGGTGTCTTCTACGCGGATCACGTCCAGATCTGGATAATCCAATCTTGTTATAGGATTTACATTCATTGTTTATTCCTTTCTGTTTTATCTCCATATTCTTTCTTTGTTCTATTCTATTTTTACTATTTTATCTTTGTTTCTTATCCGTCTGCCTTTTCAACTCTTCTCTGCCCCATTTCACTATTGCTAATATCACAATCTCACAGTAAAATATAATAATCGAAAACGATCCTGCACCATGTTATTCATCAGAAATTTCCGGTTTGCACAGATTTACCGGGAATAAACAGAAGGAGACCAGCATGAAGGAAAACCGTTTTGTCACTTTCATTATACAACACAATCGAATTCAAGGTGTCTTTCTTTTATGCAAAATCACGAACTTGCTCATTTATAGTTATAAATTTAAATTAGATTCTTTTATTTAAAAAAGCAATAAATTTTTCAAAATGCATAGGTGTTCCCTGAATATTCTGCACTTTCAGGCGGTTCTCCTCACTAAAGCCCACCAGAATATTGTGGTTTGCCTCCGCCAGATAGTCGATAATACCGTCGATATCAGACTTGATATTTTTCGGACACTGGATATACAAGTGCTTGTTGGCACTGATATGCAGGGTATAGGAAATACTGAAATGATACCAGAAAAACTTATGCAAGGTGGAATACTTGTAAATCCAGATAATTTCATTGATGGGGACGATGGCATTTCCATAAACGGAGGTTTCAATGAAAAAATGCTCCGTGATAAACATGTCCTCCGTGGCAAGCTGGGGCAGGGTCGCAAGCTCTTCCTCCGCCTGCTCTAGGAGCTTCTTCGGGTTCCCAAACAGTGCTAAATCCTGACAGGCAGGAGAGAACGTCGGGAAGAAGATATAGAGGGCGGAGAGTATGACACATAACAGTGCATAGCCTCCGGTGACAAAAATTGCCCCAAACATAAGGTAGTTTCCCAGCTTGTGGAAGCCGGGTTCACTGATGTAATAGCGGGAAACCTTGTTGCGGATTCCATTTTCTGTCCAGTTTAAATCGGTAGAGAGGTTGGTCAGAAGCGTGTCGTAGCTTTCTCCGCCGTTGATGATTTTGCCCTGAATGGTAACCTCGTCAATGGAGGGAAGACCCTCTTCGCTGGTGCTTGGGGAGAGCAGCACGATAATACATTCCCCGGCACGGGTGGTGTAGTAAAAATATCCGGTGGTCTGCCCCAGCAGCGTGGTGGTGTAGCCGGAAAATTTCAGGTCTTTCAGGGTGGTGCTGACATACTCCGTGTGGCTGCGGTAGGCTGTCTCTAAGGATTCCTTTTGGGAAAGGTGTGCAGGGGAAAGCAGCACGGAAAGAGAGAGGGCATACCACAGCACCAACAGAAGAAACAGGTAGGCGATGGGGGCGAAGAGCCTGCGTTTGTAAAATGCTATGATATTTTTTGAGATATAGTGGTCGTAATTTTCGGGCATATGTTAAACCTGGGCTTCCTTTTTGGTATTTCTATGGCTAAGAACAGTAATATTATATTCGCTTCTGTGGACTTATACAATAGTTTTTGGAAATTTGATGAAAAGCGCCTTTAGGTTATGTAAGTACGGTGGATGATTCCGTAACAAGGAAACCGTAGCGCTGAACCGTTACGAAAAAAGAATCTCAAGCAGGCTACAGTTTTGTGGAACGAACAGGTATTGTGGAAAAACTTTATTGTGAATACTATGTCCCTGTCAATGTAGATAAGTGGTATGAGCAAATTAAAGTGTCATCAGAAATGAATGCACTTTTATTACGGCTGTACCGAAAGATAGGCCAACTGGAAGGTGTCATTGCGTTGATGGACTCATGGGAATTGGAATGTGTAAATAATTTGGTTGATAGAAAGAATATAGCATGTTACTATAAAGATAAGTATTAGGCAGTAGAATTGACGGACTACTTTGACCGAAGGCATGATAATGAATTTATATAGGCAGAGATAAAAGCGATTGATTTCTTTTCAGAATTAAATCACTTGCGCCGGAGCAGGCGGACAGGAAATATCAATCAATGGTTATTATTTTATTTGAAATATTGATTCGGGCAATTGAGGTAGAGTATAATTTCATTATTGAGCAGCATCGATGTAAGATGATAAATGCGCTCATCAAAATGAGAATTGTGAAACAGATAAATGAAAAACAGCGTTATCTGGTATATGGATATGTATCGTTGATGGAATGGATTAAAAAAATATGATTTTTTGTTGTAGGGGATTATTGAATAAATAGACAGTGAATACAGGGGGTATTTTAAATGAATTCTTCAAATACAAAAGATCCAAGAAATGCATTGTCCAGTTGGAGTGGTTATGAATTTCAGGGACAGATTGCGTTGATTGTAGTATTAGAGAAGCTGATAGAAAAGAAAATTCCTGCAGAAAAGTGTGAATTAATGCTGGAAGATTTAGAAGATTTTTCTATTTATGTTGAAGGGGAACGCATTAGTACGCACCAAGTAAAGGCAACAAACGATAAAAGTATAAATGATTATAAAGAGGCGTTATACAAGATGGCAGCAAGCATTCAAAATGATAAAAATACAAAAGCGTATTTGCATACCAGCAATGTGTTGGAAACAGAAAAATGGGCTGGAAAAGTGAAAGCTGCAATTGAGGGGTTTGTTCCTGAAACAGAGAAGAATATAAGTACATGCCTTTTGGATGATAGTGAAATAAACAAGAAAGTAGAAAAATTGCAGGAGAGATATAAGAAAAAAAGCAGCTTTAAGACGAAAAAGACTGGTGTATGGGAAGAAATATATCGTTCTATGGATGATGTTGGGGATGAATCTGAATTAACTGCTGATAATCTAAAAAGTGCAATAGAAAAGTATTTAAAGGATTTACCAAAGGTTGATTTGTCAAAGGACAAGCTTTTGGATAGAATTTTATATTATGAATATCGAAACGATATCAATGTGGATCGAAAGAGCACAAGAGAACGTATAGAAGAATTGATAAAAGAATATTGGGGGAATGAGAAAGCGGAAATAAGGGCAGGGAGTGAATACAGGTATCGTTATGCATTGCAGGAAGTGATCCATGATTATGTTGTTAAGAATCACGAAGGAAATAATAATGGAGAACGTATTTGTTTTACTGATATAAAATGTATTTTGGATAAGGAGAGTTTAGGAACCAGAGAATATAAGATATTAAGGAATAAGGATATATTTTTTGAAAAACTTGAGGAATATTGTGTAGATGAATGTGAGGATAAGAGATGTGAAAGTTGTGATTTATATGAAAAAATAACGTGGTTTAAGTCTTTGTTTAATCAGGAATTGGAAAAAGTATTTCATTTAATGTCACCACATATTAATAAAAAGCTGGATGAGGACAGTAATATAGTAAAAGAAGATGGACTATTGGACAGTTTTTTCTATACATTGAACCATATGGATTTTGCAAAGATTATCCATAATGCTAAAATAGTGTACCAGGAAGGTAAAGATAATTGTATGCTGACAGACATTCAGGTACCAAGGAATGGGAAAACTGGAATTATCCGAGGGTTTATGGATAATGAAACAATAGATGAAATATGCAGTAAAATCATGAAAAACAGAGAGTTTGCAAAGGAGCGGATGGAGATCGATGCTTTGATTGTTTCTAATCAGAGTGGAGAGAAAATACGAATAGATGATATGTGCAGAAAGCTGGTAGATTCAACCAGAAAAGACGATGAATGGTCTTATCTAAAAATTACGGAGAAAAAAGATGTATATATGGTTGATTCATTTCAATTTGTAGAAGAACATAAATGAAAGGGTGACTTGGGGAAATGGTGCAGGAAAAGGGAATTTTTGATTGGATAGATATGATTTTGAAAAGAAATAACTTTAAGACATTGGATGTAGCAGAAGGAATAGAAGATTATATAAAGGAACTTGAAAAAGGAAAATTAATTAAATATGCATTATACCAATCTATAGGCATGTGTATACAGTATCTTTTGATATTGGATATTGGTGATATAAAGATATCAAGTATAGATTTAGGAATAGAGCAGAGGAAAATCTATAAAAGTTTATTGGAATTGGGTGATATATTAGAACCTGAATTCGATAAAAATGTGTCATTATTGCTTTGCGTAGACAACAGTGCGGAAGAGGAAAATTTGGAGAAAAAGATTTTAGAGATTGAAGAAGATCCTTATTGTTTTAAAAAATTTGTGCTTACTTATTCACAAAAAGAAATAGAATTTCTTGAGAAACAAACAGATAGAAACGCAATTTGGAATTATATGCAGCAAGTTGTAGTTGGCCTGCGTGAAGGGGAAATAAATTTTAGCGATATAGGAATAAAATTTATAATGAAATTATATATTAAACTTCCATTCTTACCAGCAGATATTGCTAAGCAGCAGGAGAAGCCAAAGTTAATGGAAGAAATAGAGAACAGTTTGGAAGAAAAATATAGAGGGATTTGGGAATCCATAAAAGATATGGATATAAAAGGAATTGAAGAAATAAAGGATTATACAGAAAAACAGATAGACAGCCTTTTAAATAAATGGTATGTGGAGGAAGAGTAATGGGATTTCGCCTTGAAAGCTTGGAAATGCATAATTTTAAATTATTTGCACATGCAGTGATAGATGCAGAAAATGCGAGCCTTATTATGCTTGATGGACCGAATGGGTATGGAAAAACAAGCACATTTGACGCAATGGAATATTTGTTTACTGGTAATGTGCAGAGGGTTTCTGAAAATGGGATAAGTAAATCAAATATAGTTTTTGATGAGGATTGCTTAATAAAAAATCCCTCTGATGGGACGACGGCATATGTAAAAGGAATTCTTTATTCAGGAGAAAAAGGCCGGCTTGAAATTACAAGAGAGCTTCGTGAAGGAAGAGGCGTTGAAAATAATCCATCAAAGATAGGAGAAAGAACAAGCACAACCATAGTCTGGAATGGGGAAATCATTTGTAAAGATGAAACGGTGGAAAAAGCAAATAAAGAGATAGTGCATTATATAGGAGAGTCTGTCTTGAATTATTATAATCAATTTTATTATATAGCGCAGGAAGACAGGCTGAGGTTCTTATCAAAGTCTGAGAGCGACAGAAGCAGGGAGATACAGAAACTATTTGGTATTCAGGAGGAAGAAGATAATTATAAAAAAATTGATAGGGCTTTGAAGATATTTCAAAGTATGAATAAAAAATATTCAAAGGATGTCGAAGCTAAAGCAAATGATGTCCAGAAACTGAAGGAGGAATTGGAGGGGAAAAACAACGAATCTCATATCCAATATAAAGATTTAGTTGGAAATGAAGAAAATTCGCCAGTATGGAATCACAAACACCCTGTAATAGCGAATCAGGAAAAGTTAATGGAGATGGCTGAATGTATTAGGGCTGTGGGAATGTTTTCTAGGGAAATAGAATTATACAAAAAGGATATGAAAAATGATTGGATTAAGGAAAGGATAGACGATAGAGAAAAGTTAAAGAAGTATTTGTATCTGAATGGCCATTTAAATGATATGGATGCCTTAAAAGAAAACATGCAGAAATATTATGATATTGAAAGGATTTTAAAGTTGGCCGAAACAGAAAATGGAGATTGTGATTATGAAAAGTATGATTATGAAAAACTAAAGGAATTATTGAGCTTGGATTTAAACTTGGAACAGACATCACAAATCAAAGAAGAGATTAAAAGTTACAGAAAGAATATTAAAGAGGAAGATGAAGCCAGGGACAGTATTGTGAAGCTGCAGGAGAAAATAAAGAAAGAGTGGGAAGCATTGCTGGATAAAAATTACGGTGAATTGTCAGATAGCAAATGCCCCTTATGTGGTCAGCCATATGGAAACAAGTCAGAAGTAATACAGAAGTTGGATACATATCGGCAGGTGATTGAAAACGGCAAGGGAGATTTCCAGAAGTTGATAGATCAGAAAAGCATTGATTTGAAAAAAATCTATGATTCATACTGCAAGGAACGAATTGAAGAGTATTTGAAACAGAATGAATGCTATTTAAATGATGCTTGTCGGCAAATATATAAGAATTGGAATCTGGTGATAGGCGATCACAAAGAGTTTTGCGAAAGCGGAAGAAATTATGCCATACCAATGGAGTATGTGATTGGAGAAGATGCGTTTGACCAAGCAGATGAGATTGTGAATGAATTTATAAAGGTACTGGAACAAAATAAATCTGGATTACCAGATGAATATTATAGTAATAAAGAAAAATATCAGTATAAAAATGTCTTTTCTTTAAATTATAATAATCAACAAGATAAGGTGCAGTATATTTCCACAGAAGATGAACATGAAAAAATATTATATATTGAGCAGGAATATTATGGAAGTAAGAGAAAAACATTATTAGATCAGGAAGATGAACTGGAGAAGTTACGTAAAAGGGCAAGTAGAATTGACGGAACGGAAAAGAATTTGAAGGAATTGAAAAATAAGGTAAAAAATGACTTGGGCATGTATAGAGAAAAATTGGTAAATCAACTAAAGATTCCTTTTTATCTGTATACAGGAAGGATTTTGCAAAATTATCAAGGTGGCTTGGGCATATGGATGAATATTATTGGTGGGGAGAGGATTCGCTTTGAGGCAGAAGGAAGACAGGGACATGATATATTATATACCTTGAGTTCCGGACAATTATCCGCTGTGGCTATCTCTATTGCTCTTACATTAAATAAAATATATGCACAGGACAGTATAAGATGTGTATTTATTGATGATCCGATTCAGACTATGGACGAATTGAATGTTGCATCCTTTTGTGAAGTTTTAAGGACAGATTTTAAAGAATACCAGTTTATTTTGTCTACGCATGAAGAAGATTTTTCAGACTATATTCGATATAAGTTTGAAAAATATGGTCTGCAAAACCGAACCGTAGATGTTCAGGATTTGTAAAGGGATTTTGACGAGGAAAGAAGGTGTAGGATATGAAGAGAGAAGAATATATATCTGATGAGACAGTTATCAAGCGTGCGAATGCGGCAGTAAGAATCGAGTTAGAGAAGAACAGGGCATTAGGAATTCCAACAGTTATATATGACAGGGAAAGCCAAATCATATATCGGGAAAATGAGGATGGAACCCGAACGGAAGTAGGAAAAAGGATGAGAAAGGAGCGTTACAGTGAGCGAGTTTCAAAAGAATCCTGAGATCGTTGTTTTCGCAGGTCCGAACGGTTCTGGTAAGAGTACGTTTACACAATTGCTAAAACCTCCAATAGACTATATAAATGCAGATGAAATTAAGAAATACTTAAAGTGTTCCGATTTAGAAGCGGCACAATTGGCCGAAAAACAGCGGGAAGAGCATATGGAGCAGATGAGGGAATTTTGCTTTGAAACGGTGATGTCAACAGAGCGGAATTTAAAATTGTTAGAAAGGGCAAAGGGAAAAGGGTATTTTATACGCTGCTATTATATTCTTACGGCAGATCCGATGATTAATGTATGGCGTGTGAAGGCAAGGGTAGAAGCTGGCGGGCATGATGTACCGGAAGAGAAAATAATAACAAGATATGACAGGGCGTTGGCATTGGTTAAAAATTTGATTAGGGTTTGTGATATTTGCCATATATATGATAATTCAGCTAGCAGACCATTTCGGATATTTAAAAAGAGAAAAGAATTGATGTATTTTGATGAATGTGATGACTGGTATTTTGGGGATATCTGTGCTTTGACAGGTGTTTCTGATATGCAAAAGAAAAATCTGAATTGAATAGAACTGTAAATTTGGGAATTACAAAAGAAAATTGTAAATATTGCAGTGTTATGATAAAATTTCATAAAGATCAAAAGTGAAGAAAGAGCCGAGGCATTGAAATATAAATATTTCTGTCAAGGCTCATTTCATATGTAAATCTTTATAAACTGGTCATAAATATTTTTTAGATTTAACTTGACAAAAGCAGAGACGCCTGTAATTACACCATCTGACTTTGATTTTGCAAGACAGACATTGTCAATAAGTAAGATGTGGGATTACAAAGGCGATGGTGGTTTTATGCCAACAAAGAATAAATCATCGGTAAGGAAAATTCAAATTGATTGGCAGGAGGTGTACTTACACTGATATTTTATAATTTGTGAAAGTAAGTGGAAAACCATAACTTCTTGATTTTCCCCCCGAAAATTGATAGTATAACAATGTTAATAGCGAGAAAATATGTCATGAACGGAAAGTGAGAAGAACGTGGAGGCGTACAGTAGTTTTGCAGAGGTTTATGACTTGTTTATGGACAATGTTCCTTATGAGGAATGGTGTGTTTATATTACGGGTCTTTTAAAGGAATACGGGATAGAGGACGGGCTGCTTTTGGATTTGGGCTGTGGGACGGGGAAGCTGACACGGCTGCTTTGCGAGGCGGGCTTTGACATGATTGGGGTGGATAACTCGGAGGAAATGCTTAAGATTGCCAGGGCGGCGGAGTATGAAGAAGAAGAGGTTCCTGGCGGAGAAAACACTTCGATTTTGTATTTGCTTCAGGATATGCGGGAGTTTGAGCTTTATGGGACGGTGCGGGGAGTGGTGAGTATCTGCGACTCGATGAATTATATCCTGCAGGAACAGGAATTGTTGCAAGTGTTCCGTCTTGTGAATAATTATTTGGACCCCGGAGGAATTTTTGTTTTTGATTTGAACACTTTATATAAGTACAGGGAGCTTCTGGGAGAGAATACGATCAGCGAGAGCCGGGAAGAGGGCAGTTTTATCTGGGAAAACTACTTTGATGAGGACAGCGGGGTGAATGAGTATGATCTGACGCTGTTTATCAGGGAAAAGGGAGAGCTGTACCGGAGATATCAGGAGACGCATTATCAGCGGGCTTATGGGTTGGGGACGGTGAAAAACCTGTTGGAGGAAGCAGGACTTGAGTTTGTGGCTGCTTATGATGCGTTTACCAGAGAACCGGTGAAAGAGGACAGTGAGCGGATTTATGTGATTGCCAGAGAGCAGGGGAAGAACGGAGGAAAAAATGAGTGATTATATTGTAAGAGCGACGGCGGCGGACAGCCAGATAAGGGCGTTTGCCATTACTTCAAAGGAGATGGTGGAGGAGGCGAGACGTGACCACGGCACCAGCCCTGTGATTACGGCAGCATTGGGAAGACTTCTCTCCGGCGCTGCCATGATGGGAACGATGATGAAGGGGGAAAAAGACCTTCTGACGGTGCAGATACAGTGCAGCGGTCCGGCAAAAGGACTGACGGTGACGGCAAATTCCAAGGGGGAGGTCAAGGGATTCCCCATGGCAGCTGATGTGGAACTGCCCCCCAACGCCCAGGGAAAATTAGATGTGGGCGGCGCCTTAGGACTTGGGGTGATGAGCGTGATTAAGGATATGGGGCTAAAGGAGCCTTATGTGGGGCAGATTGCGCTACAGACCGGGGAAATTGCAGAGGATTTGACCTATTATTTTGCCACTTCAGAGCAGATACCGTCTGCTGTGGGGCTTGGCGTGCTGGTGGATAAAAATTTATCCGTAAGGCAGGCGGGGGGCTTTATTATTCAGCTGATGCCCTTCACCAGTGACGAGGTGGTGGAAAAATTAGAGAAGAAAATCACGGAGATTGCTTCTGTGACGGAGATGTTAGAGGATGGCAAAACGCCGGAGATGATTTTAGAGGAAATTTTAGGAGAGTTCGGGGTAGAGATTACCGATAAGATGGATGCGGCATTCCGGTGCGACTGTTCTAAGAAAAAGGTGTCAAGAGCCATTGCGACTTTAAGTAAAAAGGATTTGGACGATATTATCGGCGATGGGGAATCCATCGAGGTTAAGTGCCAGTTCTGTAATAAGGCTTATGAGTTTACCGTAGAGGAATTAAAAGAAATGCGTGCCGGAAAATAGAACAGGAAAACGGAAAAAACCGTTTGGTGTGGAGGATTCAATGGAACAGGGATTTGTAAAGGTTGCGGCAGTGACGCCGAAGATAAGGGTTGCCGACACGAAATACAACGGAAAACAGATTTGTGATTTGATGGAAAATGCGGCGGAGCAGGGGGCAAAAATCATTGTGTTCCCGGAGCTTTGCATCACCGGATATACCTGTGGGGATTTGTTTTTGCAGGAAAAGCTGCTCCGGGAGGCAAGGGAAGAGCTTTTCACCATTGCAGCTGCCACGGCAGAGATAGATGCCATTGTCTTTGTGGGGCTGCCCATAGCCCACAGGGGAAAACTATACAATGCGGCGGCTGCCTTGTGTGGGGGAAAGGTGTTAGGCATTGTACCGAAAACCTATCTGCCCAATTACAATGAATTTTATGAGGCGCGCCATTTCACCGGAGGAATGAAAGAGGTGGTGGAACTGCAGCTTGAAAAAGACTGGAAAGTTCCCTTTGGCACCAGCCAGATATTTACCTGTGCAGCCATGCCGGAGTTAAAAATTGCTGTGGAAATCTGCGAGGATTTGTGGACGCCGGAGCCGCCGAGTATCCGCCATGCAAGAAACGGAGCCAGCGTCATTGTTAACCTTTCTGCCTCCAATGAGATTACCGGAAAATCTGCCTACCGCAGGGAACTGGTAAAAAGCCAGTCGGCAAGACTTCTCTGCGGTTACATTTATGCCAGTGCGGGAGACGGGGAATCTACCCAGGACGTGGTATACAGCGGACATAACCTGATAGCGGAAAACGGTGTTATTTTAAAGGAGTCCAAAGAATTTACAGGTGAGACGATTTATACGGAAATTGACGTACAGCGGTTAGAGGGCGAGAGACGGAGGATGACTACCTTCGAGCCGGAATGGAAGGATTATAAGGAGACGGAATTTTCCTTAAAAATAGAAAAGACGGAACTTTCCCGCTATATTCAGGCGATGCCCTTTGTTCCCACCGGAAAAACAGACCGGGATATGCGCTGCGAGGAAATCCTTGCGATTCAGGCAAACGGCTTAAAGAAGCGGTTAGAGCATACGAACTGTAAAACAGCGGTGGTGGGGATTTCCGGCGGACTGGATTCCACCCTCGCGCTGCTGGTAACGGTGCGTGCCTTCGATTTGCTGGGAATGGACCATAAGCAGATTAAGGCGGTTACCATGCCGGGCTTTGGAACTACAGACCGCACCTACGACAATGCGGTGAAGCTCATTCACAGCTTGCAGGCGGATTTTATGGAAGTAGATATCCGGGAGGCGGTGAATGTCCATTTCCGGGATATCAATCAGAATCCGGATATCCATGATGTGACCTACGAGAACGGGCAGGCCAGGGAGCGTACCCAGATTTTGATGGATATTGCCAACAAATCCGGCGGCATGGTGATTGGAACCGGAGATTTGTCGGAGCTGGCGTTGGGCTGGGCGACCTACAACGGGGATCATATGTCCATGTATGCGGTAAACGCTTCCGTGCCGAAAACATTAGTGCGCCATCTGGTGCAATATTATGCAGATACCTGTCAGGATAAAGAGTTAGAGCAGGTGCTGCTTGATGTGTTGGACACCCCGGTTTCCCCGGAGCTGCTTCCGCCGGAGGAGGGGCAGATTTCCCAGAAAACCGAGGATTTGGTGGGGCCCTACGAGCTGCATGATTTTTATTTGTACCACATGCTGCGTCTGGGTTTCTCCCCGGCAAAGGTGTATCGGCTGGCAAAGCTGGCTTTTTGCGGAGTGTATGACGAAGAGACGATTTTAAAATGGCTGGAAATCTTTTACCGTAGATTCTTCGCCCAGCAGTTTAAGCGTTCCTGCCTGCCGGACGGTCCGAAGGTGGGAAGTGTGGCGGTGTCTCCGAGAGGCGATTTAAGAATGCCGTCAGATGCCTCTGGGGCGGTCTGGTTAGAGGAAGTGGAAAAATTGAAAAGGAGGCAGTAATGCAGTATCGTAAGAACAAAAAAGGGAATGATATTTCTGTGTTAGGCTATGGCTGTATGCGTTTTACCAAAAAAGGCGGCAGCATTGACATTGACAAAGCGGAAAAAGAGGTGATGGCAGCCATTGAGTCCGGCGTGAACTATTTGGATACGGCGTATGTTTATCCGGGAAGCGAAGCGGCAGTGGGAGAGATTCTGCACAGAAACGGGTGCAGGGAAAAGATTTATCTTGCTACTAAGCTGCCCCATTATCTGATAAAATCCATGGACGGTGTGGAAAAAATGTTTCAGGAGGAATTAAAACGCCTGAAAACAACTTATATAGACTATTATCTGATGCATATGCTTACGGATATCCCTACCTGGGAGCGGTTGAAACAGATGGGAATGGCGGAGTGGATTGAGAAAAAGCTTGCCTCCGGAGAGATTCGGAATATCGGTTTTTCCTATCACGGAAATTCGGATATGTTTCAGAAACTGGTGGATGCCTATGACTGGGATTTTTGCCAGATTCAGTATAATTACATGGATGAGCATTCCCAGGCAGGAGTGGAAGGCTTAAGGTATGCCAATAAAAAAGGGCTTCCGGTTATTATTATGGAGCCGCTTCGGGGCGGCCGTCTGGTGAATCTGCTGCCGGAGAGCGCCAAGGAACTGTTCCACAAAGATGAAAAGCAGCGCACCCCTGCGGAATTGGCGTTAAAATGGCTTTACAACCAGCCGGAGGTGACCTGCGTGCTTTCCGGCATGAACTCCATGGAGATGGTGGAACAGAATGTGAAGACGGCATCCGAGTCTCCGGTGGGCTGTATGACGGAAGAGGATTTTGCCCTTGTGGAACAGGTGAAAAAGGAAATTGAAAAGAATGTAAAGGTGGGGTGCACCGGCTGCAGCTATTGTATGCCCTGCCCGAAGGGAGTGGATATTCCCGGAACCTTCCGCTGTTACAATGCCATGTATTCCGAGGGAAAAAGATCCGGGCGGCAGGATTACCTGCAATGCACGGCTTTTCGGAAGGATACCAGCAGCGCTTCCCAGTGCATCGGCTGCGGAAAATGTGAGAGCCACTGTCCGCAGCATATTGAAATCCGCAAAGAATTAAAGAACGCTGCGAGGGAACTAGAGACGATTCCCTACAAAGTGGTGAAATCTGCGATTCAGATTTTCAAATTGTGGTAGCCGTGGATTCAGAAATAACAGAAAGAGAGAATATGAGGATAGACGGAAATTTTGTTTTAAAAGGTAATATTGGCTTTTCGAGAGAGGACAAAACCCTTTGCTGCATGCCGGATTCGTATGTGGTGTGCGCAGAGGGCATTTGTATGGGTGTATTTGCCGAGGTGCCGGAGAAATACCGGAGCTTTCCGCTGATAGACTGCGGTGACGATTTGGTGATACCGGGAATGACGGATTTGCATTTACATGCGCCACAGTATACCTTCCGGGGACTGGGAATGGATTTGGAGCTGTTAGATTGGCTGCAAACGCACACGTTTCCCGAAGAGGCGAAATATCAGGATTTGGAGTATGCGAAAAAGGCTTACCGCATGTTCGTGGAGGATCTAAAGCGGAGTTTTACCACGAGAGCCTGCATTTTTGCCACGCTGCACAAAGAAGCAACGTTAGAGCTGATGGACCAGTTAGAGGAAAGCGGGCTTATCACCTGTGTGGGGAAAGTCAACATGGATAGAAACGGCGGCGAGGGACTTTGTGAGGAACATGCAGCGTCATCCTTAGAAGAGACAAAAGAGTGGCTTGCCCGGGTTTCGGAGAAAAATTACAGACGTACCATGGCGATACTGACGCCGCGGTTTATTCCCTGCTGTAGTGATGAACTGATGCGGGGGCTTTCCGGGCTGCAGAAAAAGCATGGGCTTAAGGTGCAGTCCCATCTCTCGGAAAATCCTTCTGAGGTGGCATGGGTAAAAGAACTTGTGCAGGGGGCGGACAGCTATGCGGGGGCTTACGATTTGTTCTGTATGCTGGGAACGAAGGAATATCCGGCAGTGATGGCACATTGTGTGTATTGCAGCGACGAGGAAATGGATTTGATGAGACGGCGGGGTGTTTATGTGGCGCATTGTCCGGAATCGAATCTGAATTTGTCCTCAGGCATTGCCCCTGTCCGGAAATATTTAGAGTTGGGGATAGATGTGGGAATCGGCACGGACGTGGCAGGAGGGGCAGGCCTTTCTATGGCAAAAGCTGTGAGCCTTGCGATTCAGTGTTCTAAAATGTACTGGCGGCTGGTGGATAAGGAGGCAAAACCACTGACTTTTGCCGAGGTTTTTTATCTTGCCACCTTAGGGGGAGGCAGTTATTTCGGGAAGACAGGCTCCTTTTTAGAGGGGTATGCCTTTGATGCGGTGGTGGTCAGTGATGAGGCGGTAAAAAGCATGAGAAGCCTGGCGGTGGAAGAACGTTTGGAGCGGATGATTTATGAGGAAAAGGACTGCCGGATTGTGCGGAAGTTTGTAGATGGGAAGGAATGCTTTTAAAATAAGCCGGCTGCTTAAGCAAAGAAAAATTGCACCGTGTAACTTACACACGATGCAATTTCTTTGTGCGCCTTGCAGCACACGTTTCATATCTGCGCTCTCTGGGCAGGGAAAATACGGCATTATTGCTGTAAACTAAAGTATACATAAATACGGCAAGGATAATACCCGTTGCCACGTCAAAGACAGAGTGCTGTTTTAAAAACATGGTAGATAAGATAATGCTCATCATCAAAGCGGCAGAGCCGAAACGGACTGCCTTATTTTTTTGGAAATTCTCACTGTGCCATACGGCCATGTTGACGGCAATGGAATTGTACACATGGATACTGGGGAAAAGGTTCGTAGCGGTATCGGTTGCATACAGCCATTTTACCATATGTACGAAAATATTATTGCGCTCAAATTCCGTAGGCCTTAAATAGTGCCCGTTGGGATAAATGGTGGAAATAATGAGGAAAATCGTCATTCCCGTAAAAAGCACCGTACACAGTTTGAAATATTCGTTTTTATTTTTCAGGAAAAAGTATCCCAATCCCCATGCGATGTAACCAAACCATAGAAAATAGGGAATGATAAAATATTCGCAGAAAGGGATGTAATCGTCTAACGCCACATGTATCACATGGAAATGCGTGGTTACCGTTTTCTCAAGATGTCCGAACCAGGGGAGATAAATGAGAAAATAAAGTAACAAAAGTCCGTGTTTATTTTTTTCGATAAAAGCATAGAAAGTTTCTTTTGCTGCTGTTTTCACGTCGTTCACTCCTTTTGTTTTTTACTTTTGCGATTATAGCACAGTCAATTTAGAGAAACAATTACCTTCTTATTTTTTTAAGAAAGATTATCTAAAATTTAAGAAAAACTTAAAGGGTTGCCGGTTTTTTTGTGCATTTATACAAGGATAAAATTGGAAGAGATTTTACAGAATTATTAAGAATATTAAAGTTGCCGCAAGTTGTTGACAAGGAAGGGGCGGCGGGTATAATGAAGGATATGCGACTGTATGCCAGACATGCTGATGATGCATAAAAGAATCAGGGATGTGTGCCTGGGGGAATGAGACATGGCTGTCATATTTTTACCGGCGTTTCATAAGATAATGTCATAGATATGATACGCACCGAAGTGCGCATAAATCGTCTAAGGCGAATGCCTTGTGTGAAACACATGGCATACTACTAGAAGAGGAAAGGAAATAGAGATATGCAAAATAAAAAGACCCGTATAGTATTGTTTATCGCTATCCCGCTGACAGTATTTGTTATAGTTTACGTGGCATTTGCCGCATTTTTTCAGAAGCATTTTTGTTTTGGAACAACCATTGACGGTATTTCAGTGGGCGGTTACGGAATAGAAAAAGTGGAGGAAATAATTCGACAGGAAGTGGAAGGGTATTCCCTGCAGTTAGTCATGCGGGAGGGCGCAGCGGAGGAAATTGCCGGACAGAGTATTTCCTTAGCCCCGGTATTTCAGGGAGAAATTGAGGAGCTGTTAGAGGAACAGAACGGATTTTTCTGGCCTGCCATCTGGCTTCGGAAGGAAAAACTAGAACTAGAGCGGGTGGTTACCTATGAGGAAGAGGCGCTAGAACAGAGCGTGAAAAAGCTGTCCTGCATGAAAAAAGAAAACCAGAGAGAGCCGGAAAATGCGGGAATATCAGAATACTCCAGGAAAAACGGATATGAACTGAAACCGGCGGATTACGGCACAGCCATCAACGAGGAGGCGTTGGTGAAGGCGGTGGAAGAGGCAATCACTGTTTTGGCAGATGAACTGGATTTAGAAGAGGCAGGCTGCTATCAAAATCCTGAAGTTTTAGATGATAACGAAAAACTTCTTTCCTGCATCGAACAGATGAATCAATATGCCGCAACGGTCATCAACTATGATTTTGGTGAAAAATCAGAGACCTTAGACGGAGATACCATACATACATGGCTTTCGGCAGAGGATAACGAGCCGCAGATTGACAGGGAAGCGGTGGAGGAATATGTCAAAGAGCTTGGAAAAAAATATAACACCGCCTATCAGCCCAAGGAATTTGATACCTCCTATGGAAAAACAGTAACCATCTCCAACGGATTTTATGGCTGGAGAATTGACAGGGAAGAGGAAATCGGGCAGATTTTAGCCGATTTGGCACAGGGTGGAACAATCAACAGGGAACCTGTCTATTCTCAGCGGGCGAACAGCCATGGCGACAAGGACTACGGAGAATCCTATGTGGAAATCAACCTGACAGCGCAGCACCTGTTTCTCTATAAAGACGGCGCCCTGGTAGTGGAAAGTGATTTTGTTTCAGGAAAAGTCTCCAATGGAAATGCAACGCCAACAGGAGCCTTTGGACTGACCTATAAAACCATGGATGCGGTTTTAAGGGGAGAAAATTACGAGACCCCGGTAAAATACTGGATGCCTTTTGCCGGAGACGTGGGGATGCATGATGCCACCTGGCGCAGCAAATTCGGCGGCAATATTTATAAAACCAACGGCTCCCACGGCTGTATCAATCTGCCTTTATCCGTAGCAGAAAAAATTTACGGTGCCATCGACAAAGGCTACGCCGTATTAGTTTACGAACTTCCAGGCACAGAAAGCAAAGCTGTCCAGCAGCAGGATGCTACAACCGTTATCAACATGATTAACACCATAGGCATCGTTACCTTAGAGAGTGAACCTGTCATTACCGGGGCCCGAAACCTCTATGACGCTCTCCCGGACAGTGCAAAAGCCTATGTCACCAATTATAACATTCTGACGGCAGCAGAAGCCGCCCTGGCCGCCCTGAAAGCAGGCGTGGACCCGAATACCCAGCCGACGGAGCAGCAGCCGGTGGATCCGAACACCCAGCCTGCCGAGCAGCAGCCGGTGGATCCGAATACCCAGCCTGCCGAGCAGCAGCCGGTGGATCCGAATACCCAGCCTGCCGAGCAGCAGCCCACTGATTCGAATGCGCAGCCGACCGAGCAGCAGCCCACTGATTCGAATGCGCAGCCGACAGAGCAGCAGCCTACTGACCCAACATCCGGTCAGTAGGCTCCAAAAGCCCGTGCTATCCTACAAGCTTTCCACCACTATCAAATCCCAGGCTTTCAAGACAATCCTCTCCCCGCCAGAAACGGCTTTTCCGGAAATTAATTCCGTCCCGGATTCCTGCCCGTAGACAAAGCTCTGCTCATCCCCTGAAAAATTAAAATAATACCTTACCGTTTTCCCGAAATCATTAACCCCTTTTTTGCAGATTAACGGAAAATACAGCGCACCCTCAGAAAGGTCGGCCTCCGAAAGCTGAATTTCCCTGAAATAATCACCTAAAATCCGCTCCAGCATTTTCTCACCCAACATCGTCCCCAGATACAGTGCCGTCCCCTTCCCGAAGGAATTTTTCGTCACCGCAGCATAGCGGTGATAAACCGGATGGTCATAAAACGCTACCGTTTCCGCCGTATCGCAGAAGACAAAATCCATCCATTCCGATGCTGCGCTGCGGATATTTTCACCCTCTGCTAGCGCCACTTCCACATGGTCCGGATAAGTATACTGGTCATAGTGGATTCCTAAGCATTCTTTAAGAATATGGGGCTGTGTGTCGGCATAAATTTTTAAATATTCATCAGAAAAACCGCTGCGGAAGGTTGTAATCAGGTTTCCCCCATCCCTGACATAAGTATTCAGGGCAGTAAGCAGCGCTTCCGGCGCACTGTAGAGGGCAGGCACAATCAGGCATTCGTAGCCGGAAAAATCCCGCTCTGCGGAGGAAACCATGTCAAACTCAATATTCATGCGGTAAAGCGCATCGGAAAGCCAACGCATAACTGTGTTGTAGCTATTTTCCCCGGTGCTGTGCAAAGGAAAATGGGAAAGCCCGGTGAGGGAAGCGTTATCTAACAAAACGGCAACGTGGTTCTCCTTTTTTAAATTCTTTAGACGAGAGCCGATGCGCTGCCATTCTGCCCCAATAGTGCAGGCTTCCCGGTAAGTCTCATTTTCGGAAAAATCGTGGGAGAGCACACCTTTCCAGTAACTTTCGATGGCATTGTGGATGGAATGCCAGTGCCAGTACATCACGCTGTTAGAACCGTTGGCAATGTGGCTGTAGGCCTGTAGTCTGAGCTGACCCGGGTAAGGCAGCCACTCAATGTTGCCCTGGGCCTCCGTCTCTAAAATCAGATAATTGTCCTTTTTCAGGCTGCGGGAAATATTGCCGCAGACGGTAATTTCCGCCCCGGTCAGATTGGCCTGGGAGGGGTGGTAAATATCGGCGCCTGCCACCGTCATACATTCTGCCGCTTCATACTGGTTGACCTCCGGCTGATAGCCGAAGGAATAAGCGATCCAGGCGTAGTCAAAATTCTGGGTGATAAACTGGTCCGCTCTTGCGTATTCTCTTACAATATCGGACTGCCAGCTTAAAAAACGGGTGACCAGGGAGCGTTGGAATTTTTGAAACTCTGCTGCAAGGCTCTGGTTGATGGTGCCCCTTACATCAGGGAAGTCTGTCCAGTCATTGACCCGGTTGCTCCAGTAATCAAGACCAAATTCGTGGTTGAAATCATTGATATCCGGAAACTTCTCTTTTAAGTAATCCACAAACATCGCCTGCACTCTTGGTCCGGCAGTGCCGTAGCTTTTAGTTTCATTGTCCAGCTGAAAACCGATAATATGGGGAACATCCCTGATGTGTTCCATCAGGGCGCGAATCATTTTTTCGCAGTGCTCTAAGTAGCCGGGGTGGGTGATATCCATATTCTGCCTGCGCCCGTAAATTTCCTGGCCGTTTACGGTGAAAGCCAGAATATCGGGATATTTTTTTACCAGCCAGGTAGGAATCGCATAGGTGGGGGTGCCGATGATAACGGAAATGTCATGTCCGGCAGCTGCCTCTAACATACGGTCAATGTGGGTGAAATCAAACACACCCTCCCGGGGTTCTAAGGTGCTCCAGGTGGATTCTGCAATGCGGATGGTATTCATTCCCGCACGTTCCATCATTGCCATATCCTCTTCCACACGGTCATAGGGTAAATATTCGGAATAATATGCTGCGCCAAAAAAAAGTTTATCTGTCTGCATGTAAAAACCTCCTGAAAAAATAACAGTTGCAGCTGTCATTGAAAAATGAACAACCGGTTGCATACCTTTATTATAGCATTGTCCCATGGAGCTGTAAACAGAATTTGAGGTTCCGTATCCTAAGGAAATGAACAAATTTTTTTAGCGAAAACAGATAGAAAGTAGGGATTGCTTTTTTGGAAGAATTGTTCAATAATAGAGGTAGTTGCGCAGGTAGTTGTTCTACTGCAGAAATGAGGGAGTATTTGTATGGAAGAGCAGAAAAATATCACAATCGCAGATGTTGCGGAGGCATTGGGAGTGTCTAAAACAACGGTTTCCCGTGCCATTTCAGGAAAGGGGCGGATAGGAAAGGAAACCAGGGAGCGGGTGCTTGCTTATATCGAAGAGCATGATTATAAACCGAATGTAATTGCGAAAGGCTTAGCCCAGTCAAAGACCTATAACCTCTGTGTGGTGATGCCGGGAGAATATGATGTGGTGGATTTGACTTTTTTTCAGGAATGCCTGTTTGGGATACAGGAGATTGCCGGAATTATGGAATATGACATTGTACTGTCCATCTGCAAAAAAAATGATATTTCTTCGCTGGTGCGTATTATTGCCAACCGGAAGGTGGACGGGGTGATTCTGATGCGCACCTTTGTGGAGGATGCTCAAATAGAATTTTTACAGCAGAAAAAAGTACCCTTTGTTACCATTGGAAGCGCCAGTGCCACTTATTCGGGGGTGATTCAGATAGACCACAACCATAAGGGGGCGTGTAAGGAGCTGACCTCTATTATATTGATGAAGCAGATGAAAAAGGTGGCGCTTATCGGCGGAGATGAAAATCACGTGGTAACCCAGAGCCGCCTGCGGGGATTTCGGGAGGCTTATCAGGAAATGGGGGAGGCGGTGGACGAGAGTATCATTTTTTTGAACCAGGACAATCATGTACTGGTGGATAAAGCAGTGGAAGAAGCGTTAGAGCGGAAAGCGGACTGTATTTTGTGTATGGACGATGCCATCTGCAGCCGTGTATTAAAGAATCTGCGGGAGCGGCATGTGAAAATCCCGGCAGATGTGAGGGTGGCATCTTTTTATAACAGTACGGTTCTGGAGAATAATATTCCTTCGATTACATCGCTGAAATTTGATGCCAGGGAGATTGGAATGGTGACCTGCCGAACCTTACTGGACTTAGTGGAAGGGCAGGAGGTGAGAGAGCGGACGCTGCTGCCCTATGAGGTGGTGTTGAAGGAATCTACAAAATAGCAGGGGAGAAGGTATGTATCATATTGCGATAGTGGAAGATGAAAAGGTGTTTGCGGGGCAGTTACAGGAATTTTTAAAAAAGTACCAGAAAGAGCAGGATACTGCCTTTAAAATATCTGTTTTCGAGGATGGGGCGGAGATTTTAGAGCATTACGAACCCCTTTATGACGTGATACTTTTAGACATTGAAATGCCGAGAGTCAGCGGTATGGAGGCAGCAGCGAAGATACGGCAGATGGATGGGGATGTGGTGCTGGTGTTTATTACCAATATGGCGTCCTATGCCATCCACGGATATGAGGTGGGGGCTTTGGATTTTGTCATGAAGCCCATCACCTATTATCCTTTTTCCATGAAGCTTACCCGGGCGTTAAAGCGGGCACGAATGAGGGCGCAGCAGCAGATACTGCTGACCTTGCCGGACGGGGTGAAAAAAATCGGCGTTCAGCAGATTTTTTATGTGGAGGTGCAAAACCGGATTTTGCATTACCATACGGATGAGGGAGAGTATGCAATGCGGGGCACCATGACAGGGGCAGAGGAAATGTTAGCGCCCTACCCTTTTGTGAAATGCAATCACTGGTATATGGTAAATCTGATGCACGTTACCGAGGTCAGGAAAAATGTGGCGGTGGTGGGCGGCCATGAGCTGGAAATCAGCAGGCGCAACCGGACGGCGTTTTTGAAGGCTTTGACAGAGTACGTGGGAGGAATGTCCTGATGGATATGGTGAATATATGGATTTGTGAGCTTGCCTTTTTAGCAGGGGGAATCCTGTACGGCTGTAGAAAACAGCGCCGGGAGAGTTTCCTCCTGCGTTTTCTTTGCTGCGTGGCGGGGATGGTTTGCTTTTTTTTCATGGTAAATACTTTTATGAAAAAATACCAGGAGCCGTTAGGAATTTTTTTTTGGCTGTTCGGGTTTGTGCTTATTATTGTTTTTTTATACCTTTGCTGGGAAATCTCCTGGTCAGCGGCAGTTTATGATTCTATCTGGACATTCCTGCTGTGGCAGCTGATGTATGAACTCTGGCTGGGATATGGGGTATTGGGATATCGGATACCTTGGCAGGCGGCGTTGGGAAGCTATTTTGAACTGCTGCTGATTTTTATCGGAGGTTATCTGATTGCGGCACTTACCGTGATCCGTTGGATGTCAGAGGGAGGACCGAAAAAGATTGGACCGAGGCAGATGATTTCCGCCTTGTTGATTTTCGGTGTTTTCCTGATTTTAACGGTCAGCCCCGGAGGGTTGGAAATGCAGTCGGGAGAATGGCAGGTACTGTATCTCTCGCAGCTTCTTCTGACGGTGGTGCTCTATCTTCAAAATGAATTGTTTAAGAAAAGCCAGATGCGGCAGGAATTAGCGGTGATGAACCTGCTCTGGAAAAAGGAGCAGGAGCAGTATGAGTTAGCCAGAGAAAATATTGCTCTGATTAACCAGAAATGCCACGACTTAAAGCACCAGATACGGGCAATCCGTAATGTGAGCAGTGAGGAAAGGGACAGGTATTTAGAGGAAATAGAGGATTCTGTCCGCATTTATGAGGCAATCGTAAAGACGGGAAACGAGGTGCTTGACACCATTCTCACGGAAAAAAGCCTTTATTGTAAGGAACGGGGCATTGTAGTATCCTGTGTGGCGGACGGCAGCCAGATGGATTTTATCCATACGGTGGACTTATATGCTATTTTGGGAAATGCCATGGATAATGCCATTGAGGCGGTAGAAAAATTTAAACAGGCGGAAAAACGCCAGATTGACGTGTTGATTTACAGGCAGCAGAATTTTCTGGTAATCAACGTAATCAATCCCTTAAAAGGGGAACTGGTCTATGAGGAAGAACTTCCGGTTACCACCAAAGGAGACAGGCAGTACCATGGCTTTGGCTTAAAGAGCATGCGTTATCTGGTAAAAAAATATGACGGCTTTTTGAATGTCAGCACGGAGGATGGCTGCTTTTCTTTGAAAATTCTAATCCCCATTCCGGCGGTCGGGGGCTGACGGGGGGCAGTGTCTTGTCTCATTGGTAATCGGAATATCAATGTGCCGGCACACCGGAAAAGAGCGGCGGTTTGACATCGAATGGGATTATTTTTATAATATTTATAGATAATATTTTATCTATAAATGAATAAAATCGGTAAAAATAGATAAAATATTATCTATATTAAATGGAAAGCAGGGGAAGCAGAATGGAAGCTTTATTATGGGAAACAGCGGAAGAGATAAATCTGGCGCTTGCGAAGCGGGTGAGAAATGTCCGGAAACGCCGTTCTATCTCGCAGGAAAAACTGAGTGCAATGAGCGGGGTTAGTTACGGCTCCGTCAAGAGGTTTGAGGCTTCCGGGCAGATTTCCCTGCTGTCTTTGACAAAGATTGCCATGGCACTGGATTTGACGGAGGAAATTCGAAGCCTGTTTACGGAAGTGACATATCGAAGTATAGAGGAGGTGGTTCGGGATGGCAGATAAACGTCTGGAGGTTTTCCTTGGGGAGCGTCATGTGGGGACGCTTGCCCTGACCGCGGATAGGAAAGGGGCATTTGAGTATACGGACGAGTGGATAGCCCAGGGGTTTTCCATTAGCCCCTTTTCCCTCCCGTTGAAAAAACAGGTATTTATCCCGCAGAAGGATTATTTCGGGGGATTGTTTGGTGTGTTTGCGGACAGCCTGCCGGATGCCTGGGGAGCCTATGATATGACCTACAGCAGCACCTATTATGGAGAACACACCACAACCGTAGATGGAAATGGCAGGAATCCGGAGGAAAAAGAGCTTTTGGCAGTGGGAACCGCTGCGGGCATCAAACGGAGAAGATGCCGGGAAATCACAGAGCAGGTAAAGGAATGCGTAATCCATATGTTGTCTGCCTGGTTATAAGTCCACTTAGGTCACTTTTTTGACCACTTATGTATAAAATATTGAATTTTTACCCAAAACTTTGTAAATTCTTTTATATAAGAGTTACAAAGTTTTTTTGTGTGTCTGAAATATTTTTGTAGGATTTATACAGAAACAGGACAGGCATACACAAAGACAGAAGAAGGGAGGAATGCGGGGCAATATGAGAAGAACAGAAAAATTAATGCGGGACTGGATGTTTACCGGACCGTCAGGAAAACGGCGTCCCATTGACCTGCCCCACACCTGGAATGCGGTGGACGGGCAGGACGGTGGCAATGATTATTACCGGGGAACCTGTATTTATGAGAAAAATTTCTCGAAACCCATGTATGGGGAGGACGAATGTGTTTATCTGCAATTTCACGGAGTGAATGCCAGTGCGAAGGTTTTTGTCAACGGAAAGGAAATCTGTACCCACGACAACGGGTATTCCACCTTCCGGGCGGACATCACAGACATCCTTGCGGAGAAAAATGCGCTTCGGGTGGAGGTGGACAACAGTGCCAATGACAGGGTTTATCCCCAGAAAGCGGACTTCACCTTTTACGGAGGCATTTACCGGGATGTGGAAATTCTGACGGTAAACCGCAGTCATTTTGATTTGGACTATTACGGCAGTTATGGAATCAAAGTGGACACAAAAGTGGAGGAAGCCACCGGAAAAATTTTTGTGACAGCCTGCACCAGCGGAGCAGACAGAGCTTTGGTGCAGACACTTTTCCGTCTGCTTAATGCCAAAGGAGTTGTCGTGGCTGAAAAAGAGGGGATATGGCAGGAAAGGAAACATGCACAGCACACCGGGGCAGAGGAGGAAAATCCGGATGTCCCACCGGCAAAAAAAGAAAGATATCAGGCAGTTTTAGAGGTGCCCGAACCACACCTCTGGAATGGCGTAAAAGACCCGTACCTCTATACGTTACAGGCATTTTTAAAAAAGGATGGGGAAGTCTTGGATACGGTGGAATGTAAATGTGGTATCCGTACCATTTCCGTACAGCCGGATAAGGGATTTTTTCTCAATGGAAAGTCCTATCCCCTGCGGGGCGTATCTAGGCACCAGGACTGGAAAGGGATCGGAAATGCCATTTCCTGTGAACAGATGGAGCAGGACATGGAGCTGATACGGGAGGTGGGGGCGAACACCATCCGGCTTGCCCACTATCAGCACAGTCAGTATTTTTATGATTTGTGTGACAAATACGGCATGGTGGTCTGGGCAGAAATCCCTTATATCTCCGCTCATATGCCGGCGGGACGGGAGAATACCTTTTTCCAGATGAAGGAGCTGATTGTCCAGAATTACAATCACCCATGCATTGTGACCTGGGGACTCTCCAATGAGATTACCATTTCCGGCAAACACCGGAAGGATATGCTGGACAATCACCGGAAACTTCAGGCATTTGTGAAAAAGGAAGACCCCGGACGGCCTACCACCTTAGCCTGTTATGCCATGTGCAGCCCTTTCCATCCGGTGACGAAGATTTCCGATATTGTGGCGTGGAATTTGTATCTGGGCTGGTATGTGCCGGGACTGTTTTTAAACGATTTGTTTTTCAAATTTTATCATTTGAAATATCCGAAACGTTGCTTAGGTTATTCGGAGTATGGGGCGGAGGGAATGCCTAATCTCCACAGCGCCCACCCAAGAAGAGGAGACCATACGGAGGAATATCAGGCGAAGTATCACGAGTACATGCTGGAATGCTTTCAAAGATATCCGTTTTTGTGGGCAACCTATGTCTGGAATATGTTTGATTTTGCGGCGGATGCCAGAAATCAGGGTGGTGAGCCGGGCATGAACCACAAGGGGCTTGTAACCTTTGACAGACGCATAAAAAAAGACAGCTTTTACATTTACAAGGCATGGTGGAGCGAAGAGCCCTTTGTTCATCTCTCCGGAAAACGCTATGTGTACCGCAGGGAGAAAAGGTCAAAGGTTACAGTGTACTCCAATCAGAAGGAAGTGTCTCTCTACAACAACGGAAAGCTTGTGGGAACGAAGCGGGGGGAACACGCTTTTCATTTCAGGGTGCCGCTAGAGACAGAGAATCATCTGGAGGTGAGAGCCGGGGAGCTTAAGGATACGGCGGTGATTTACCGGACCAGGGAGGCAAGGCCGGAATATAAGGTGAAAAAAGGGAAGAGCCAGAACTGGGTGTAAAGTGTGAAACATAGGAGAAGGAGAAGATTATGGAAACAAATAAGAACGAGTACAAAGCAAAAAAGAAAGCTTACAATAAAGCGCGGAGAAAGGCGATACGCCCCTGGAAAGGACTCACGTTTTTAAGCGCAGTCATTGCAATTGTTATGATTCCTGTGACGGTGTTTTTGAGTATGTTTGACAACACGGTGGCGGCTTTCGTGGGAGGAACCTTCTGGAAGCTGCAGAATGAAGATGACAGCGCCGTTTATTTTCAGTCTGACTTTGAGACGGCGGAGGAGATGACCCAGTACGGATTAGAACTCTGCGAGGCGGTGGAGGCAGAGGGAGCGGCGCTTCTGATGAATGAAAACGGGGCTCTGCCGTTAGAGGAGGGAGCAAAGGTGAGCTGCTTTTCAGGCTCCTCCGTGAATCTGGTATACGGCGGTACAGGTTCCGGAAATATTGATGCTTCCAAGGCGGATAATTTAAAGACTGCCCTGGAAAAATCCGGGTTTGCGGTCAATGACACCCTTTGGAGTTTCTATTCTGAGGGAGATGGCAGCGCTTATGCGAGAAATTCCGCAGGAATGGTGGCAACAGAAAGCGAAAAGGTGGCGGAGGTTCCCTGGAATGTCTATACGGAAGAGGCAAAAAATTCTGTCAGTGAATACGGGGATGCGGCAATCGTTGTGATTTCCCGTGTGGGCGGCGAGGGAGCAGACCTTGATTTCCAGAGCACCAATTATCTGGCATTAGATGAAAATGAAAAAGAGATGATGAGCAATGTGGCAGCCATGAAAGAGGCGGGAAAGGTAAAGAAAATCGTTGTCCTCATCAATTCTGCCAATGCCTTGCAGGTGGATTTCTTAAAGGATAACGCCTATGACGTGGATGCCTGCCTGTGGATTGGAGATGTGGGTATTACCGGAATTAATGCAGTGGCTGAGATTTTGGCAGGAAATATTAACCCTTCCGGAAGTCTTGTGGATACCTATTGTTATGATAATTTTTCTTCCCCTGCAATGGCAAACTTTGTCCCTGTGACCTATGATGGCTACACACAGGGAATCATTCCTGAAAATGCCAGCACTTACATGATTTATCAGGAAGGCATTTATGTGGGATACAAATATTATGAGACACGCTATGAAGATTTTGCCATGGGAACCGGAAATGCAGGAAATTACGCCTACAGCGATGAGGTGGCATTCCCCTTCGGATACGGACTCAGCTATACTGAGTTTGCCTACAGCGATATGAAGGTAAATTACAACGCTTCTACCGACCAGTTTGAGGTGTCGGTGAAGGTTACCAACACGGGAGATACTTATGCGGGAAAAGAAACCGTTCAGGTGTATGCGCAGTCTCCGTACACGGCTTATGATGTGAAAAACGGCGTGGAGAAGCCGGCGGCAGCCCTCTGTGGCTTTACCAAAACCGGTATCCTGGCTCCGGGAGCTTCTGAGACGGTGACAGCTTACGTGGATAAGAGGGATCTGGCATCCTACGACGCTTACGGCGCCGGGACTTACATATTAGATGACGGCGATTATTATCTGACCGTGGCGACAGATGCCCACAATGCAGTAAACAATACCCTTGCGGCAAAGGGGTATACCGTGGAAAGTACGGCGGGGCGTATGGATGCCGACGGAAATGCGGATTTGGTTTACCAGTGGAACAATCCGGAGTTTGACAGCGCTACCTATGCGGTTTCTAAAAACGGAACAGAGATTAAAAACCAGCTTTCCGAATCCGACATCAATCTGTATTCGGGAAATGACGGACAGAGCGTGACTTACCTCACCAGAAATGACTGGACGGGAACCTTCCCGGAGACAGCAGTACAGCTTGCCTTATCGGAGCAGATGATTGGGGATTTGCAGGATATTCAGTATAACCCTGCGGATTATGAAGAACAGAGAATGCCGGCAATGGGTGCGGACAACGGCATGAAGCTTTACCAGATGATAGGACTTGACTATGAAGACGAGAAGTGGGATGCCTTGTTGGACCAGATGACCTTTGATGAGATGGTAAGCCTGATTGGCGATGCCTTCCACTGGACGATGCCGGTGAAATCCGTAGAGGCGCCGGGTACCCGTGATGAGAATGGACCCCAGGGACTGACGGCTTCCCTCCTTGGCTCGGATGCCACCCAGTTAGAGGCGACGGCATTTACCTCGGAGGATGTCATGGCGGCAACCTTTAACGTGGAATTGATGACAGAGATTGGAAGAGTAATTGGAAATAACTGTTTACATGCGGAAATTTCCTGTCTCTATGGACCGGGAAACAATATCCACAGAACGCCTTACGGTGGACGTAACTTTGAATACTACAGTGAGGACGGTTATCTTTCTGGAAAAATGAGCCAGTATGAGGTGGCGGCAATTCAGGAAAAAGGTGTCCATGTAGTAATGAAGCATTTTGCATTAAACGACTGTGAGCAGGACAGAATCGGTCTTGGGGTATGGTTAGGTGAGCAGGCAGCCAGGGAGGTTTACCTAAAAGCGTTCCAGGCGCCGTTAGAAGAAGGAAATGGCAACGGCGTTATGATGGCATACACCCGCTGGGGCTGTATCTGGTCCGGCGGAAATAAGAATCTTGTGACGAATATTATGAGAGGCGAGTGGGGAAGCAAAGGCATGAGTATTACCGATAACGTGCTGACGACTTATGTCAATGGAGTGGACGGCATTCTGGCAGGAACCTCTATCTTTGACGCCATGATGCCTTATGTGACAAATCTGCTTCCGGAATATAAAAAAGATCCGGTTGTGGTAAATGCCATGAGAGAGGCGTGCCACCGCAACCTCTATGCCATTGCAAATTCCTGCGGCATGAACGGTGTGGGCGCTAACACAACCATCAGCCTTACGACACCGACAGTTATTACCATTGTTATGATATTAGCCTGCGGATTTACCTTCTTATTCTGCCTGTCTGTGGTACTCTGGGTGGTTAAGAAACGTAAATTTAAAAAGAGTGAAATCTATCGTGACTTTCAGGAATACAAAAGGCAGATGAAAAATCAGTAAATAAAAACAGGAAACGTGGGAGCCGTATGGCTCTCGCGTTTGCATAAAAAAGAAAGGCTGACCATGAGTGAAGAAAAAAAGAATGTATCTTTGAACCGGGCGAAGCCCTACCAGCTGATGTTATTCCCAATGAATAATGGGGCAACCAATGTATACTATATCCTGACCATGAACTTTATTGCCTATTATGCCAATGGGGTTCTGGGGTTGGCGTTGATGTTTGCCACCACCATGGTTACGGTGATGAGGCTTTTTGATGCGGTGACAGACCCCATTATCGGGGCATTGATTGACAGAACCAGCACAAAGTTTGGAAAATTTCGTCCTTATATGGTGTTAGGAAACGGTATCATGATAGTATCCTCTCTGCTGCTGTATTTTGGAACAAGAATCATTGCGGAGGATCTGCTTTGGCTGCGTTACACCTGTTTTGTGCTGTTTTATGCACTTTATGTCATCGGTTATACCTTCCAGACGGCATGTACCCGTTCCGGTCAGACCTGTCTGACCAACGACCCGAAGCAGCGCCCGTTATTTACCGTATTTAATACGGTGGCAAGCCTTATCGGTATGGGGCTGGTACAGTTTCTGGCGCCGATTTTAAGTGAGCGCCTTGGAGGCTATAACAGTGCGTCGTTTTTTGACTTTATGATACCGTTAGCGGTGGTGGTATCGGCAATTTTAACTTTTCTTGCAGTGATTGGAATCTGGGAAAAAGACCGGCCGGAATTTTTCGGTGTGGGAAATAAGCAGGAAAAAGTAAAGTTACAGGAATATGTGGCTATCTTAAAGGCGAATAAAGAATTGCAGCGCCTGATGGTGGCGGGGGCAGGCTGTAAACTGGCATTTTCCATCGCCACGAATATGACGGTGCTCTGTATGCTCTACGGCGCCATGATGGGAAATTACGGCGGGCTCTATCTGCCGATGATGATTGTGGGCTATGTTTTTTCTGTGCCCTTCTTTCTTCTGACGGTGCGGACTTCCCAGAGGCATGGACAGAAAGCATCTCTGGTTCGTTATACCGGATTGGCGCTTATCATGTATGTGGGGGTTCTGGTACTGCTTTTCCTGTGGAAACCGGGTGTGGAAGCCGTCAATTTAACCCTGATTCCGCCCAATGTATATTCGGTATTGTTTGTTTTGTTCTTTGGTATCGGTTATGGTGCTTACTATGCTACGGCGGATATGCCGATTCCCATGGTGGCAGACTGCTCCGACTATGAGACTTACCGCTCCGGGCGTTATATTCCGGGCATTATGGGGACGCTGTTTTCTCTGGTGGATAAGCTGGTAAGTTCTCTGGGATCTACCATTGTCGGGATTGCGGTGGCAATGATTGGGATTCAGACCCTGCCGGATTCCAATACGCCCTATGCGGATGGAATGCACGGGGTGGTGATGGTGCTGTTTTGTATCGTCCCCATGGCGGCATGGGTGGCAACCCTGATTGCTATGAAAGGGTATACGCTCACCGGGGCGCGGATGAAGGAAATCCAGGCGGTCAATGCCGTGAGGAAACAGGCGGTGAGTGAAGGGATGAGTTTGGAGGAGGCTATGGAGAAATGGAAAGAGATGGGAGATGTGCCGGAGGAATTTAGGTAGGACGGATTCGGGCGGCAAAAGGAGGCTGACGTAAGGTTATTGAGGCAGCTTGCACGAAAGTGGGCTCCGTGCAAGCTGCCAATATACGTTTATGGGAGCCTCTTTTGCCGCCCGAATCCTTGGGTGACTGGCGGTGCGGATGTTTGAATAATGTGTGGACGTTTTTTGTATGATAGAGGGGATTTTAATATTTCTCAAACATTTCGAAAATAATTCTTAAACATATTTGGGATAGGATATGGTCATCAACAGGAAACAAATAAAAACAAAAATGGAGGTAAAAGGATGGCTGCATCAAAATTAGTGGAAGCGAACAAAAAAATTGAGGAAGGTGTTGTAAACGGCTATAAGAAGATTGAGGAGGGAGTGGTAAGCGGTTATAAGAAAATAGAGGAAGGAGCTGTGGAAGGCTTCAATAGGATTTCGGATAAGTTTGTGGATAAGTTTTTTACAAAAGAGGGAGAGACTGTGGAGGAGGCTAAGGAGAGAATGGCAACGGAGGCAAAGATGAGAGAAACACAGCCAAAAACGAGAGAAGCGGAGGTAGTAATGAGAACTGAGGCGGCGCAGGATGCGGAAGAAGCTGTAGCTGCAGAAATTCGGAAATAGGGGGGATGCAGGATGAATGAAAAGGTAAGGGATACAGGAAAAACGGTTTTAAAAGTCCTTGGCGCAGGTGTGGCGGCGGTTGGAGTTGTGACTGTAAGTGCTGTGATTGCCAGCGGAATAGCGGCGGGTTCCATGGCGGCGGGTTTTAAGACGGCGGGGGCTGCGATGAAAGGAATTTTGAAAAAAGAGGACATTTGCGAAGAGTAAATAAAATGCCTAAGTGTGAAACAGGGGAAAAGTGGCTTGAAAACTTGGAAAATAGTGATATTGCAAGGTTTCAAGCCACTTTTGGTTTTTAGGAGAAGTATCTTGGATTGTCGGATTGAGAAATATATGCTAAAGCCAGTTCCGGCTTCTGCCATCGGGTATACAGGTTTAGGATAAATGTCTGTACTTTTTTGTATCAATCTTGGAAAGAATATGGTACACTGTTTTACGATGGATTTATTAATAAATCAGGTTGTGAGGAGAATGTATAGACAATCATGAAGAGAAAAGAATATAGTGCTGGTGCTGTAAAATTCTCGTTTTGGTTTATGGAATTTAAAAGCGTTGTGAAACTTCTGGCTGAAGGAAAATCATATGAGGAGATAAAGGAGTTGGCACAAAATGAAAATCTTTTTGCAACTTCAACCCCTGCCAGATCTAACCAGATATATAGCACAGTAACAGCAAGAATTAAAGCGTTAGATGAATCTTTCTACCCTGTTTTTATTAAAGGAGATGTGTCAACCCAAAAGCTGTTTGTTTTAACGGCTGCTATGGCACATGACACATTGTTTTTTGATTTTGTCTATGAAGTCATACGGGAAAAAATGATAATCGGTAGTAATGAATATGCTGACAGCGATATTAGAATTTTTTTCAAGGATAAACAGATACAGGATGAAAAAGTTGCTAAGTGGACAGAAGCAACATTAAAAAGGCTTGGCAGATGTTATAAAACCATGCTTTATGAATCGGGAATAACAGATAAAGGGAAAGAAACGAGAAAAATTTTAAAACCGATTCTGGATAGGGAAATGGAGCAATGGCTTATGGATCACGAAATGGAACCGATTGTAAAAGCTTTAACAGGGGTACGATAATGAACAATATAGAAGACAGACTGAATCAGATGGAGATTCTGATAAAAAAGCCTTCGTTTCGTCAAACAAAAGGAAAGGCGAATGAGGTTAATTATTGGGTATTTGATTACAGGCCGGAAGATGAATTGACCGTCAGAGAGAGAATAACTTATTGGAAAAACAAAAATCAAAGAGGTACAGAAGGTTTTGAACTGGTGGTATATGATTTGTATGATTTGATGATAGAACACCTTAAGCAAAAAGGATTTATGGAAAAATGCTATGCAATGGAAGAAAAGCGTGGAATTGTCAAAGTGACTCATGCAATTCAGCGTTCATTAAAAATTACGGATAAGGAAAATCTGATTGTGGAATATATAGCGAAGCATACCCCGGAAAATTCGGTTGTGTTATTGACAGGGATTGGAAAATGCTATCCTGTCTTACGGGCTCCGGAGGTATTTAACAAGATTTTGTATAATATGCCGGGGAATTTTGCAAGTGTTCCTATGGTTTTATTTTATCCGGGAACCTATACGGAACAGGAGTTAATTATATTTAACGAATACCCGGAAGACAATTATTACCGGGCGTTCCGCCTGGTACGATAATAATGTGGGAAAATTTTGTGCGAAAAGTGGAGGCCGCAAATGCTGATTAGAGAAATGTTTGAGAGAGAAATTGACCGTGATATACAGGGAGTTATTATTGTCGGTCAGGATGAAGAGGAGAATGTAGCACAGGAACTTGACGAATATGTTGTAACAAAAGAGCTGCAAAGACATTTTGCAGATTTCTTTTCCGCATATAAAAAAGGGATAAATGGAAACACACCGAAAATGGGTGTTTGGATTTCCGGTTTTTTTGGGAGTGGTAAATCTCATTTCTTAAAAATCCTATCTTATCTGCTTGGAAATAAGGAGGTTGGAGAGCATAGGGCAATTGATTACTTTGTGGGGGATAGTGCTGCTCCCGGTAAAAACTTTACCGGTAAAGCTAAAATTATTGATCCTATGGTAATTGCAGATATGGAATTAGCTGCAAATATTTCTACAGATGTTGTACTTTTTAATATCGATTCAAAGAGCGATGGGGGTAGTAAACAGAATAAAGATGCAATCGTAAATGTGTTCCTGAAAGTGTTTAATGAAATGCAGGGATTTTGTGGTGCGATACCATTTCTTGCAGATTTGGAAAGGAAGTTGACTGAAGAGGGAAGGTATCAGGAGTTTAAAGAAAAGTTCAATGAGGGTTATGGAGATTCCTGGGAAAAGTCCAGACAGGATTTTGATTTTATTCAGGATGATGTTGTACAAGTATTAGCTGATATGGATTTTATGAGCGAGGCGGCTGCCAGAAATTGGTGTGAAAAGGTAAGCGAACCATATCAGATTAGTATTGAGGATTTTGCAAAGAGAGTAAAAGCATATATTGAGTATAAAGGAAATAACCATCATGTAGTATTCCTGGTAGATGAGATTGGACAGTATATCGGAGAAGATACGAAGCTTATGCTGAATTTGCAGACGGTTACGGAAGAGCTTGGAAAAGAATGTATGGGTAAGGCATGGGTGATTGTAACCAGCCAGCAGGATATTGATTCCGTGACAAAGGTAAAGGGAAATGATTTCTCAAAGATTCAGGGACGTTTTGATACCAGGCTTGCATTATCCTCTGCCAACGTAGATGAAGTTATCAAAAGGAGGATTTTAGAGAAAAAGGAAGTGCCGGCACAGACATTGCGTCTGATTTATGCCCAGAAAGCTACCACAATCAAAAATAAAATTATTTTTAATGATGGCGTGGAGAAGAAATTGTATGCAGACGAAAACGACTTTGCTTTAGTCTATCCATTTGTACCATATCAGTTTAATTTGCTTGCAAGTGTTCTTACTGCTATCCGTACACACGGAGCTTCCGGTAAGCATTTATCAGAGGGAGAACGGTCCATGCTTGCGATGTTCAAAGAATCAGCCGCCGCATATATGGAGTATGAAGAGGGGACCATTATCCCATTCTATGCTTTCTATGACGCGTTGGAAAATTTTTTAGACCATAGCCATCGGGGAGTAATCCTGAAAGCTTATGAAAATAGTTTTATTAATCCGGAGCATAAGGAGAAAGACGTATTTGCAATAAATGTATTGAAGACTTTATTTATGATTAAGTATGTAAATGACGTTGAGGCAAATGTCGAGAATATAACAAGTCTTATGATTTCTAATATCGAGGATGACCGTGTGGAACTGAAAGAAAGAGTAGAAAAGGCATTAAAGATATTAGTGCGTCAGATGCTTGTACAGCCTAATGGGAATGTCTATGTATTTTTGACAGATGAAGAACAGGAAATCAATAGAGAGATTGAGAGCCAGAGTGCAGAAATGGCAGAAATCATTAATAAAGCGTCGGAAATGATTTTTGAGGATATTTTTACAGATAAGAAGTATCGTTATCCGGCTTTTAATGGCCACTATACGTTTGGTTTTAATCAGATTGTGGATGACAGACTTTATAAGCCTTTGTTGAGAAGCTCATGATGGAGGTTAGGATTCGGGTGCCTGATAAGGAGAAGAAAGCTGTCAGGGATATTATGAAAGAATTGTTCCATATTTCCTTTGCATCAGAAGATGAAGATATGGTGATGGACAAGTTCATGAATTACAGTCAAGAGCTCATAGGAGATTTGAAAAGCCTTAGTGTCCGTTATGAGAGCACAGCTTATCCGGGAAAAAAAGTTGTCAGAAATGGCATTAAATTTTTGCAGGATATAACACAGATTGAACAGCCGGCAGAATTTTATTCTACCGTGACAAAGCGTCAGGATGATTTACAGAAGTTTAACGATGCGTATTCAAAGGTGTTGGATGAACAGCTTGCTCCGGTAAAGGATTCTATTGCAGCATCTCAGAAAAGAGTGTTTGAAGTCTTGGACGCAAAGGAATACAAAGATAGGAAATTTACGTGTGGATTATCTGCATAGGATGGAGCGTATTTATGAGAGTGAAATCAACCGTATGCAGGATACGGTTGATAACAGTACTGTTGCCAGAGAAGTTACAGCAGCTACAAAACGTAAGGAGAAACTTCAAAAGCAACTGAAAGAGTGTCGTGAATACGATGAAAAGATAGGTCACTTGGCGTTATTCAGAATCGAGATTGATTTAGACGATGGTGTAAAAGTCAATTATGAAAAAGTTCAGACAGCCAATGATGGAAAAAAATATCAGGTACTGGCAAAGATATAATGTGCCGAAAAGGAATGTTGAAAAAGAGGTGAAAAAGCATGGCAATTAAATCAATAAAAGTTCTAAATGTTATGGCATTTCAACAACAACGTGAAGCATTTGAATTACATTTTTGTGATGGCATTAATATATTGCTTGGTGAAAATGGTGTGGGAAAGACGACTTTGCTCAAAATGATTTATGCGGCAACACAGTGGTCAATACCGCAAACGAATGCCGGAAAAACAAAAAAGTTTGTAGATTTTTTTTCCAGTAATTTGTCAGATACGGACTTATTAAAAAATTATGGGAGAAAAGAGGATGATTCTTATTTTGAGGTATCCGATGGTGAACACAAATTTACAAATAGCTTATCTCAGAAAGGAAGCTTTGATTATGAGCAGTGGCTGGGGCTGAACATTCAATCGGTATACATTCCGACAACAGAAATGTTATCTCATTCAAAAGGTTTCCTGGCATTAGATAAAAAATTTAAACTGCCATTTGACGGCACACAGGTAGACATCATTGTAAATGCTTCTTTACCGGAAGCACGGGAACTTCCTGATTTTACGGAAAAAGTTTTAGAAAAGATTAGCAAGGCAATCGATGGAACAGTCGTAGTGGAAGATGACACTTTTTATGTGATAAAGACGGATGGAAGAAAAGTAGATTTTTCTTTGGAAGCAGAAGGGTTACGGAAACTAGGATTGTTGTGGAAACTAATCCGTAACGGACTTTTGGAAAAAGGAACGATACTTTTATGGGATGAACCGGAGGCAAATCTAAATCCTGAGTTGTTTCCACTTGTTGTAGATATTTTGTTGGAATTAGAAGAGGCTGGCATCCAGATATTTATTGCGACACATAGTTACAATTTGGCAAAGTATTTTGAAATTAGAAGAAAAAGAGAAGAGCAGGTATTATATCACAATTTATATCGCGCTTCTGCCGACGTAGCATCTGAATATAAACCATTTGAGACAGATAATGAAGAGAAAATGGAAATCTATAGTCGGTCTGCTAATTATTTAAGCATGTTAAAAGGGAATAAGATTGTTGCAGCGGATGATAGCCTTTTAGAGGAAGCGATAAAGAAGAACATGTTGGATTAGGCGGTGAGAATACAGATGAAGAAAAACAGCAAAATTTTATGGGATGAAAACAGAAAAATGAAGTTTGATTTTTCAAATGCGTTAGATGTGTTTGAACCCCATGAACTGGCAAATTTATATTCCGAATTTTTATCAGATGTTGATTTCGTAGTGGAGGAGAAAGAAAAGCTGATTTGTTTGGAATATAAGAATGGAAACGTCAAAAATGCAGACAATCCTGAGGCTTTCAAACAGAAGATTGTTGGGGAAGAATTTTGGAAAAAGATAGCTAAAAAATTTTATGGAACAATGTTTCTTGTGTGGGCATGTAACAGAAATCAGTTGGATAAACCAGTGCAATATGTTTTGTTGATGGAAACTAATCCAAGTATGGATACTGCATTAAAGAAGAGATTTACTATGAAGATGATGCGTCAGTTACCATTTAAATACAGTACCAGAAATGAAATTCAAAGAAAGGTAATTGATGAATTTTGTCTGATAGACTTAAAAGAATGGCAAGAAAAATATCCGCAGTATCCAATTTATGAGATGGAAACCATAGAGGTGTAGATAATGGCAGAACTTAACCTGAAACAGATAGTAGACAAGCTAAATAAAGAGTTTACCGGAGAAAGCCGTAAGCTGGTATTTTGGTATGACGAAAAAGGCGAATTTGCAGACGAGATAGATGATATTTGTTTAGATAATGCGAAAGTATATCTATTGAAACCGGATAACCAGTTTTATACGAAGTATTTTCTGGAAAAGGTAGATACTGTAACAAATTATTTGGTATATGCTCCGTTTCCGAAGCCGCCTGTGACGGAAAATCATCTGGAGGATACACTTCTTTACTCGAAGCGTTTTTATGCGGACAGGGCTTCTTTGCTAGCCGCGGACTTGGGAATAGAAGAGAAGTATAAACCCATTATTCAAAAACACATCAAATATTTTTCAGAGAAAAACAGAATTCAGCGTTTTTATGACTTGGAGATAGAGAACTTCAATGAGGAAAATATTCAGATTGGTATTATGAGTGCGATATGCAGGACGAGGACGAACTCTTTTGAGGAAGTGCTTCGTGTGCTTCTTATGGATGATACGCTGGAAGATAATCAGTACATAAGAGATTTTGAAAAATATGATTTACTTGATTCATTCTGGAAGTATTGTGAACAGCAGCTTGGTTTTTCATCGGTTAATCCGACACTGGAAAAACTGCTTATTACTATGTTTGTGACCTATGCGGCACGGCATGTCAATACAGAGTTACCGCAGGGCTGGCAGAATTTTATTTCCTATAAATCCGGCAATATCATAGCGTTTATGGACAATCTTATGAATAACGTGCTGTATCGTGATAAGTATGATGAATTATCTGCTTATGTTGCCGGAATATTGGATGTGGCAGAGGTCTTTGAAAGAATGGAACCGGAGAAATTGGTAGATTGTGATTCCTTTGCGGTAATAGACGTAATTCTTATCCGTTGGATGATGGAAAGACTTCTTGCGGAGGATATGATTGCGAAACTGGGTGACCATAATATCATAGAGCTATGTGAAATGAGAGGTAAAATGCACTTTGGCGGAAAGTATGGTGTGATATACCGGATGCTGCATAGTGCGTATTGGGTCATTTCAAAAGCAAATTACGAAGCTCCCGACGGTTTCAAAAAAATTGTGGACTGGTATCAGGCGAGTGATTGTCTGACAGATACCAATTATAGAGAGTTTTATATGAATTATGACAAGTTGGAAGATAAAGACGGGTTTCAGAATCTGCGTGAGCTGGTGGAGAATATTTATACAAATGAATACTTGGGAAAACTGCTTCCTAAGTGGAATGAAGGACTGGCAGAACAGGATGCATTATCGGTGATACCTCTGCAGAGAGAGTTTTTTAATAAATATGTAAAAAACAATAAGGAGCGAACGGTAGTTATCATATCAGACGGTATGCGATATGAAGTGGGGCGTGAACTATATGCGAAATTGAGTGATAATCCGAAAAGTAAAGTTTCGCTTCAGGCAGTCCTTAGTGTGCTTCCGTCATACACACGTCTTGGAATGGAGGCATTGCTTCCGCACAAAAAGCTGGAACTGACAGATGATTTTAAGGAACTGGTGGATGGTAAATATGCGGTTGATCTTGCAACAAGGCAGCAGGTGCTGCAGGAATATGTGTCCGATAGCTGTTGTGTGAAATATGATGATATAAAGGACTATACCGGAATGGCTCTCAGAGAAATATTCAAGGGAAAACAGATAATCTACGTTTACCATGATGTGATTGATAATACAGGAGAGAACAACGAAAACGAGGTGTTTTGGGCTTGTAGCAAAGCGGTGGCAGAAATAGAAGCATTCATTACAAGGGTTGCAGGTGGAGCGAACACATATCGGTTCATAATTACAAGTGACCACGGGTTTATTTATAAGCGTGATTCGGTAACGGAAAGTGATAAGGTAAGCGTGGCGGAAGAACCGGACAAATTAAAAAAGAGAAGATATATTGTAGCAAAAGAATCGGTTGCCTGTGACGGTATCTGTAATATGAATTTGGGTTATTTGCTTGGAAATGAGGATGATAAGATAGTTTCCTATTCATGCAGTACAAATGTGTTTAAGTCAAGAGGAAATGCCGGATTAAACTATGTACATGGTGGTTCTTCTCCGCAGGAAATGTTAATTCCGGTCATTGACATTAAGATGGATAGAGGAGCTGTGGTAAAAACTACGGTACAGATTGCACTTGTCAGCTTAATTAAGAAGATAACGAACCTTGTTACAACATTGGATTTTATCCAATCAGAGCCGGTAGGTGAAACTGTAAAAGAGGCAACTTATAAACTTTATTTTAAATCGGATGACAATGAGACCATATCTAATGAAAATATCTATGTGGCAGATAAACGGGATGAAGATGTGCAAAAACGGCTGTTCCGTATGCGCTTTACCTTTAAAAATAAGAAATATGATCAGAATAGGCGTTACTATCTGGTTGCATATGACATGAGTAATGAGGTTGAGGTATTCCGGCATGAGGTCATTATGGATGTTGCATTTGCAGATGATTTCGGATAATTTATCATTACCGGTGGGCAGTTTCGGACTGTCCGGCGGTATTTTTGCGTAAAAGCAGGATGTCGTAAATATACAAGACAATGTTATCTGTCCGGCTTATAATAAAGCTAATTCCCCGGAGAGCAGGCGGAAAAGATGGATATGCTGGAGAAATCCTATCATTTGGTGCTAAAAGGGTTCAGTAAAAAAAGGCAGGCGGAGCTGCTTGGAAAAAACAGGGAAGATTAGAAAAGGGGTTGCCCGTAAAAAAATTATTTAGGAGGAGAAGATATTATGGGAGAAAGGGAAGTCTTTCAAAAAGCGAAACGGTTTGTGTATCAGAATGCCAGACCCTTGGATTTGGCGCGGTGGAGGTATCATTTTGAAGGTGGTACAGCAGAAGAGGTATTGGAGATTTTAGCCATGTATCAGAAGGAGGACGGCGGCTTTGGCTATGCCTTAGAGCCGGACAACTGGAATCCGGATTCTACTCCGGTTGCCACCTGGACAGCAGTGAATATTCTGCGGGAGCTGAATGTTACGGACAGAAACAATCCTATCGCAGAGGGAATATTGAAATATCTTGGCAGCGGAAAAGATTTTGCTGAGGGGAAGTGGTACAATACGGTGGCTACGAACAACGGGTATCCCCATGCGGTTTGGTGGAGCTGCCCCTGCGGGACAGGGATGCCGGATGACAATCCGACGGTCAGCCTGGCGGGGTTTTTGCTGCGGTTTTCGGAAGAAAACAGTCCGCTGCATAAAACGGCCTGCGGGATTGTGAAGAAGGCGGTTTCTGAATTTATGGAACTGCCCACGGAGGAAATGCACACCGTAAAAAATTTTCTGGAATTGCTGTTGGACTGTGAGGAAATTGAGAATTTTTCGCTGTTTGATTTGGAGGCATTCAGGGAAAAGGTGCAGGGAGCCGTGAACAGGGCAGTCTGCAGAGAGCCGGAAAAATGGTATCGGGAATATGTGTTTAAACCTGTGGATTTTTTTGAGCCGAAGTGCCGGATTTTTGAGATTGCCGGAAAAGAATTATGCGAAATGCAGGCGGACAGCATAGGGAAGGGGCAGTGCGCAGACGGTTCGTATCCTGTGACATGGCAGTGGGGGACAGACTATAAAGAATATGAAATCAGCGCCAACTGGTGGCGGGCTGCCCTTGCGCTGGATAATATGCGCTATCTTAAGGCTATGGGAAAAATCTGACAGAGAGAAAACGGTAAGACAGGTGTGTTCTTATCGTTTTTTTGTTGTAATTCCACCAGTACTTTTTTATAATGGAATTTGAAAAACAGAAAATACTTTGGAAAAGACGGGGGTTTTTTATGGCAGAGAAAAACAGTGCTGTGATAGCAGGATTTGTATTTGAAAATGAGGCGGAGGCGGAACAGGCGGCAAAGGAAGCCGAGGGCGTGAAATATATTAAATCCAAGACCGATATGGATAATCCGGAGATGGTGCTGCAGATTTACAATAAGATTATCCGGCAGAAGCTGTTTGAGACGGCGGTAGGGTTTGCTTATCTGAAGGATTTGCAGGATTACCTGATTTCCATTCCCTATGTGGCAAAAGGGGCGGTGCTGCCGATACCTGTTTCCCATAAGGCGTTAGAGAAAAATATCCGCAAAGAGCTGAAAGTTACGGCAAAAACAAAAGACACTTCGCAGAAGACACTGCCTCATGAGGCAGGAAACTCCTTAGGAAAACGGGAAACGGCATACCGGACAAAATTCCGTGTAACATTGCTTTTAGCAGTGATTATGGCGGTCAGTATGACGGGAATGTTTTTCATTACTGCCAGCAGTAATAATCTGAATATTTTAAATTATGAAAATGAGCTAATCAATCGCTACGAGGACTGGGAGACGCAGCTTTTGCAGAGGGAAGAGGCAATTGAGAAGCGGGAGGCGGAACTGGGTATCACCGGTCAGGAATAGAAAACACAGATATTTCATAAATCCCTGTTAAAATACACTCAATATAGAAAAAGACAGCTGGTGGGAGGAGAGAATGATTTTATGGAAAAAATAAAGATTTTGGTAGTGGATGATGAAAGCAGAATGAGAAAGCTGGTAAAGGATTTCCTTGTGAGGGAAAACTATGAGGTGTTAGAGGCGGGGGACGGTGAGGAAGCCTTAGACATTTTTTACCGGGAAAAAGACATTGCGCTGCTGATATTAGATGTGATGATGCCCAAAATTAACGGTTGGAACGTGTGCCGTGAGATAAGGGAGACTTCTAAAGTACCGATTATCATGCTGACGGCAAAGGCAGAGGAAGAGGACGAGCTGAACGGCTTCGATTTAGGAGTGGACGAATACATTTCCAAGCCCTTTTCCCCGAAAATTCTGGTAGCGCGCGTAGGCGCGATTCTGCGCCGGAGCCAGAAAACGGGGACGGAGGAAAACCATCTGGCGGCAGGTGGCATTGTCATTGACCGTTCCGCCCATATGGTGACGGTGGACGGAGAGCGGGTAGATTTGAGTTTTAAGGAGTTTGAACTGCTGACCTATTTTGTGGAGAATCAGGGGATTGCTCTGTCCCGGGAAAAGATACTGAACCATGTGTGGAATTACGATTATTTTGGGGACGCGAGAACCATTGACACTCATGTAAAGAAGCTGCGTGCCAAGATAGGGAAGAAGGGCGATTATATCAAGACCATCTGGGGTATGGGCTATAAATTTGAGGTAGATAACCGGTAGAGAAAAAATTCTGAAAATATTGACAATGAGAACAATGGAGCATAAAATTTTATTGGATAAAAGAGAGAAAGAAAAAGAGAAGAATTACCCCGGTTCCCTGACGCGGAAGATTGTGACGATTATTATCTGTCTGGTGGCGGGGACACTGATGCTGTGCTGGGTGCTGAATACCGCTTTTCTGGAAAAATATTATGTGATGAATCAGCAGAACACGCTGTTAAAAGGTTTTGCTACTATAGATGTTGCCAGCGAGTCAGGAGAACTCTACAGTACGGATTTTGACGTAGTGTTTGATAACCTGTGCGCCAACGGAAATATCACCATTATGATTATCAGTGCGGACCGAACGATTTTAAGGTCGTCCGTCAATAATACCCAGAAAATGCTGATAGAATTTATGGATATTATTTTCGGGGAGCGGCAGAACGAAACCACCATATTGCTGCAGAATGAAAATTACGTCATACAGCGTCAGAGGGACAAGCGCTTAGATTCTGAGTATCTGGTGCTTTACGGCACACTGTCTAACGGCAATCTGATTTTAATGCGATCGGCTCTTGAGAGTATCCGGGAGAGTGTTAAAATCAGCAACCGTTTCTTAGGGGTGGTGGGTGTATTTTCCGTGATTGTCAGTGCAGTGGTGATTGTATTTGTTTCCAGAGGTATTACCATGCCGCTATTAGAGCTTACCAACCTGTCAAAGCGGATGACGCAGCTGGATTTTGAGGCAAAATACAAGCCCAGGGCAAAGCGGAAGAATGAAATCGACGAGTTAGGGGAACACATGAATGAAATGTCCCGGACCCTAGAGAGGACCATTTGCGAGCTGAAAAGCGCAAATAACCAGTTACAGATAGATATTGAAAAAAAGATTCAGATAGACGAGATGCGCAAAGAATTTTTATCCAACGTGTCCCATGAATTAAAAACGCCTCTTGCCCTGATACAGGGCTATGCAGAGGGATTAAAAGAGTGTATTAATGATGATGAGCAGAGCAGGGAATTTTACTGCGAGGTCATCATGGACGAGGCGGACAAGATGAACCGCATGGTAAAAAAGCTTTTAACCTTAAATCAGTTAGAGTTTGGCAACGAGGTGATTGCCATGGAGCGGTTTGATTTGACGGATTTGATACAGGGCGTGGTAAATTCTTCCGGCATTCTCTTAAGCCAGAATCAAATAACACTCAATTTTTCTGAAAATAAGCCGATATTTGTATGGGCGGATGAATTTAAAGTGGAAGAGGTTGTGACGAATTACCTGAGCAATGCGATTCATCACGCACAGGGAGAAAAGAGGATTGACATTGTCTGCCGCCGGGTGGAGGATAAGGTGCGGGTCTGTGTATTTAACACGGGAAAACCCATACCTCAGGAGGATATCGAAAATATCTGGATCAAATTCTACAAGGTGGATAAGGCGCGGACGAGGGAATACGGGGGCAGCGGAATCGGGCTGTCCATAGTAAAGGCCATTATGGAATCCTTTCATCAGCAGTGCGGTGTCATCAATTATGAGGACGGTGTGGAATTTTGGTTTGAACTGGATGCCATTACCGGAACGGCGGTAGAGAGTGAACCATAACAAATTTGTTGGAAAATTTGTTGGAACCATAAATTTCTGTTGATATATTTTCCTAAAAATGCTAACATAAGATATAGTTTACAGATATTTTGCGAGGAAATCTATGAAGATATCAAAAATCAAAACAATGGCGGCTGTTACAACGGCTGCAGTGCTTTTTGGAGGATGTGGGGAGGCACCCTACGCCTTGACGGAGAGTGAAGAAAACATTATCGTTAATTACTCAGCCCATGTGGTGGCAAAATTTAATACGGAACAGGAACAGGGGCTTAGTTATGTGAATATGGACGCAGTGGAAGAGGCGGAAGCCATGACTGAGGTGCAGGAAGACACCGAGGCGCCTGTTTCGGATGTGGAGGAAGCAGCTTTGCCGGAGGGAGCAGTCGCGGGAGAACAGACGGTACAGACGGCATCCCTTAACGACATTTTCGGAACGGAGAGTATCAGCGTTGCCTACGAGGGAGCTTCTCTTGCGGCTGATTATGTGGAAAACAGCTATTATGCCGTGGATGCGGATCCGGGAAAGATATTTCTGGTGCTTACCTTTGCCATTACAAACAATGGCACGGAGGAGGCAGTATTTGATAATTTGGCGAAGATACCGTCCTTTGAGGTAAATACGGCGGACGGCGTGAAGGCATCTTCGGAATTATCCGTACTGCTGGAGGACTTTGCCACATATCAGGGAAACATTCCGGCGGGAGAGACGCAGAAGGCGGTTTTATTGTTCCAGATACCGGATACGGCAACCGGGACGCCGGAGTTTACATTGAGCGTAATGATGGGCGGGACAAGTTATCAAATTTCTTTGTAAATTCAGTGCCATTGTGCTATAATATTAAAAAATACAATATTTTAGAAAAATAATTGTATGAGACACGGGAGGAGAGATATCGATGGATACGAACATACTTTTAGAGTCAGGAACGAATGAGCTGGAGGTTTTGGAATTTACTCTGGGGAACAGCCATTACGGAATCAACGTTGCAAAAATCAGAGAGATTTTGACTTATCAGCCGATTACCCCGGTGCCGAATTCCCATTCGAGTGTAGAAGGTATCTTTATGCCGCGTGATACTATGATAACAGTCATAAATCTAAAGAGATGTCTGGGGATGCCGGAGAACGGAGCGGGAGAGGGTCTGTTTATTATTACTAACTTTAACAAATTAAACATTGCATTCCATGTAGATGCGGTTATCGGCATTCACCGTGTATCCTGGGAGTCTATTATCAAACCGGATTCTACCATTAATACAGAGGAAAACAGTGCCTCTACCGGAGTGATCAAATTAGACGATAAACTCATTATTATCCTTGATTTTGAGAAGATTGTAACGGATATCAGTCCGGAGACAGGACTTAAGATTTCTGATGTAGACAATCTGCCAAACCGTGAGAGGTGTGATTCTCCGATTTTGATTGCGGAGGACTCCCCGCTTTTGAGCAAGCTGATTACAGACTGTCTGAAGAAAGCAGGATATACGAATCTGATTATCACCATGAACGGACAGGAAGCATGGGATGAGTTGACCGAGATGAAGAAGACGGGAAAGATAACAGACAAGGTGCATTGTATCATAACGGACATTGAGATGCCGCTGATGGATGGACACCGTCTGACAAAGCTGGTAAAAACAGATGATGACATGAAAGGGATACCGCTGATTATTTTCTCGTCCTTAGTAAACGAGGAAATGAGAATCAAAGGGGAGAAATTAGGAGCGGATGCACAGTTGACAAAACCGGAAATCGGCAATCTTGTAGCAGCCATTGATAAATTGATTGATAAAAGCTTGGAGTAAGGTTGAGGAAAAGAAGGGGATGTGATAACCTATCACATCCCCCAATTAAGTTTTGGGTAATGGAGGTGCAGGATGAGCAAAGCAGAGGATTATTTAGATGGTTTGTTGGATTCTGTGGAGAAAGGGAATTCGGAAAATGCGGGAGATAAAGGAGATATCATGCGGTCAGAAGATGATTTTATGAAGGATTTTGAACAGGATATGCTTTCTGGAGAGAGCGAGGATGATTTCTTAAAGCAGTTTGAAAAGGAGCTGCAGGACGGTTCGGCAGATAGCAGTATTGCCGATGACGATATGTTTTTTGAAAACATTGATGGTATTGTAAACAGCGTAAAACAGGAAATGGACGAAAAACCGGAGGAATCAGATTCCTTAGACACACTGATAAACCAGGTGTCAGCCGGGGAGGAATATCCGGAGGAAGAAAATTTAGCGGGCAATGATCAGGGTTTGATGGATTTGTTACAGTCAGACGAGGGTTTGTCAGATATCGGTGATATGCTGAATGCGGATGAAAACCATGAATTTCTTGCAGACAGCGGTTTGCAGGATTTTGCCGATACGGAAATGGGAGAGCTTACGGCAGACGGAGAAGAGACAGAGGAAAAGCCGAAAAAGGAAGGTTTTTTTGCAAAGCTTGGAAAAATCCTTTTTGGCGAGGACGAGGAAGAATTAGAGACCAAAAAAAAGGTGGAAAAGCCTGTTATAGCGCATACTGCCATGCCGGATATCGAGGATTTGTCCGATGACAACCTTGCGATTTTACAGGCCTTAGACGGAGGCGGAGAGCCGGAGCCGGAAACACCGGAAGAGGAACCGGAAGAGGACGAGAAGGCAAAGAAGAAAGCCGAGAAAAAGGCGAAAAAGAAAGAAGAAAGAGAGCAGAAGAAAAAAGAGAGGGCAGAGAAAAAAGCCAATAAGCCGAAAAAAGAGAAGGTGAAGAAGGAAAAGCCACCCAAGGAGCCGGACAATACTCCGCCGCTGCCGAAGGTTCCGGTTGTTCTGATTTTCGTTATGGCGGGCTCTTTTCTGGCGCTGGTGCTGATTGCTACGAATTTGACGGGGTACTCCAACAGCTTCGTGGAGGCAGAGAGCGCCTACAACGAAGGAAATTATGAGTTGGCTTACCAGCAGGTTTCCGGTATGGAAATTAAGGAGACGGATTTGGAAACCTATGAAAAATACCGCATTATGGCGTTGATTTCAGGAGAATACAGCGCATACGAGAACCTGATGGAGGGAGAACTCTACGATATGGCATTAGACGCGTTGGTACGTACGGTGGGAAGATGTGAAAAATACCGTGGAGACGCAGAAAGCTATGGCTGTGCAGGCAACGTGGAGAGCATGAAGGCTAAGGCAGTGGCAGCGCTGGCTGGTTTTGGCATTGGAGAGGAAGAAGCGCTGGCTTTGTATGGTATAGAGGACAGGAGTGAGTACTCTAGGGGGATTTACGGTATTTTAAAGACAGCAGGCTTGGAAAAGGTGGCAGAAGAATGATAGCAATCATTGATTATGATGCAGGAAATTTAAAAAGCGTAGAGAAAGCATTGCTTTCCCTGAGGCAGGAGTGTGTCGTGACCAGGGAGGCAAAAGAGATTTTACAGGCAGATAAGGTGATTTTACCGGGAGTTGGAGCCTTTGGCGATGCCATGGCTCAGTTGAAAAAATATGAGTTACATAAGGTGATTTGTGAAGTGGCAGAGAAGGAAACGCCGTTTCTGGGCATATGCTTAGGGCTTCAGCTGCTTTTTGAGGGCAGTGAGGAGAGCAGCGGTGTGGAAGGACTTGGTATTTTAAAGGGACGCATTCTGCGTATTCCGGATAAGGAGGGGCTGAAAATCCCGCACATCGGCTGGAACTCTCTGGATTTGCAGAATGACGGCAGACTGTTTGCGGGATTGCCGTCACAGCCCTATGTATATTTCGTCCATTCTTATTATTTAGAGGCTGCGGAGGAAAGCATTGTGAAAGCAACCACCGAGTACAGCGCGCATATTCACGCTTCCGTGGAGCAGGGAAATGTGTTTGCCTGCCAGTTCCATCCGGAAAAGAGCAGCACCGTAGGCTTACAGATATTAAAAAATTTTGCTGCACTATAGCGTGAGGAGGAACGGAGATGTTTACCAAGAGAATCATTCCCTGTCTGGATGTGAATAACGGACGGGTGGTAAAAGGCGTGAATTTTGTTAATCTGCGGGACGCAGGGGATCCGGTGGAGATTGCTGCGGCCTATGATAAGGCGGGAGCGGACGAACTGGTATTTTTGGATATTACAGCAACCTCTGACCAGAGGAATACCGTGGCAGATATGGTGCGTAAGGTGGCGGAAAAGGTATTTATCCCCTTTACTGTGGGGGGGGGTATCCGTACGGTGGAGGATTTTAAAGCGTTGCTTCGGGAGGGGGCGGATAAGATTTCCATTAATTCCTCCGCCATCAACCGTCCGGAATTAATCAGTGAGGCGGCAGACAAATTCGGCAGCCAGTGCGTGGTGGTTGCCATTGACGCTAGGAGGCGTGCGGATGGCTCAGGCTGGAATATCTATAAAAACGGCGGCAGAGTGGATGTCGGCATTGACGCAGTTGAGTGGGCGATGAAGGCGGACAGCCTCGGAGCGGGAGAAATCCTCTTAACTAGCATGGACTGTGATGGGACCAAAGCAGGCTATGATGTGGAGCTGACCCGTCAGATTGCGGAGAATGTGTCTATCCCGGTGATTGCCTCCGGCGGTGCGGGAACAAAGGAGCATTTTTATGATGCACTGACCCAGGGAAAGGCGGATGCAGCCCTGGCGGCTTCGCTGTTTCATTACAAGGAGTTAGAAATCGGGGAAGTGAAGCAGTATTTAAGGGAGAGAGGCGTCTCTGTGAGATTATAGCAGGCCAAAAAGGGAGAGCATGAAAAGTACTGCAGGAGAAGGGCGGCAGGAAGGAGAACAGGAGCTATGGCAATGATTACAAATGACTGGCTTCCGGCGCTTCAGGGAGAATTTCGGAAACCATATTACAGAGAACTATTTGAATTTGTGAAAGAGGAGTACAGCAGGGCGGTGATATATCCCCCGGCGGATGATATTTTCAATGCCATGCACTTTACCCCCTTAAGTGAGGTGAAGGTTCTGATTTTAGGGCAGGACCCCTATCATAACGTGAATCAGGCACATGGCTTAAGCTTTTCCGTGCCGCCGTCGCAAAAGGACATACCGCCCTCTCTACAGAACATTTATCAGGAATTAAAGGACGATTTAGGCTGTAGCATACCCAACAACGGCTATCTGAAAAAATGGGCGGATCAGGGTGTGCTGCTGTTAAACACGGTGCTGACGGTGCGGGCGCATCAGGCAAATTCCCATCAGGGAAAAGGCTGGGAGCAGTTTACTGATGCCATTATTCAGGCGGTGAATGCCCAGGACAGGCCCGTTGTCTACATGCTCTGGGGCAGACCGGCCCAGAGTAAGATACCAATGCTGACTAATCCCGGGCATTTGATTTTAAAAGCACCTCATCCAAGTCCTCTTTCCGCATACAGAGGATTTTTCGGGTGCAGGCATTTCAGTCAGGCAAATGAATTTCTGGAGAGCCATGGGATAGAGCCGATTGACTGGCAGATTGAAGATATTTGATAAGATTTTTTAGAGCCGGTTGGCAGACGGAAGATATTTGATAAAGCTCCTCAAAAATGAGGAGTGCCCGAATACCTTCACAGATACCCGGGCTATTATGAAAAAATCTATCAAGTATATGATAACAAAGTATCTATAAATGATTTACTGTTATTACTATAGCAGTAATATATGAATAAACTATGAACAAGAGTTGAACTTTTCTGATTTTTTGGACATAATGACTGTATCACAGAAAAAATGTATACAAGTTTTTGTGAAAAAAGAGAGCAAAGATGCACAAAGTTTTCCGAAACACTTGAAATTCCTAATATTTGGGAATAAAATGACGATATAAAGAATAAATAGGAAACAGATAAGGTGGGACAGGGAAGTCAAACAGGTCACAGAGTGGCAAATTTTTTTCAAAGGAGTGGATAGTATGGCAAATATTTCAGGATATGATTCTTATTCTATGGGCAGTTTGTTTTCTAGCACGGGAAATGCCGGAAATAACACGGCTGCTTCAGATTTCTTAGGAATCAGTTACACGGATTATGCGAGCATTCGGAACGGCAGCTACCGTAAATTACTTTCTTCCTATTATCAGAAGGTGGAGAACGACGGCAAGACCTCCTCTTCCTCTGAGTCGAAGGACAGTAAGCAGACCCTGACATCTATCAGGAATGCGGCAGGTGATTTAAAGAATTCCGCATCTGCACTGCTAGACAAAGGCAAAAACAGTTTATTTAAAACCAAGACGGATGAGAAGGGCAACAGCTACGTTGACTATGATACGGATGAGGTTTACAAGGCAGTTAAGAGTTTTGTGGAAGATTACAACAGCCTGTTAGATTCTGCTGCGGAATCAGATACCACCAGTATTTTAAGGGCGGCAAAGAGCATGGTTTCTTACACTGAGGCAAATCAGAAAGCTCTTGCCCAGATTGGTATTACCGTTGGTTCTGACAATAAGCTTTCCATTGACGAGGATAAATTTAAAGAGGCCAGCAAGGCGCGGGTACAGTCCCTGTTCCAGTCCACAGGCGGCTATGCTTACCAGATAAATGCAAAAGCAACCAGTATCGACAGTTATGCAGCTATAGAGGAGAAGAAAGCAGGCAACTCCGATAAAGCGGAGAGTTATAAGTCCAGCATAAAATCCACCTCCACCTCAAAGGACAGCACTAAGACCTTAGGAGCCATCGAGGAAGCAGCAGAGGATGCCAATAAAACCCTTGCGGTACTGCGCAAAACCGGAACAGAGTCCTTATTTAACATGGTTACAAAGACAAACGAGGACGGCAGCACTGTTACCGATTATGACAGAGATGCAATTTATAAGGCAGTCAAAAACTTTATTAAGGATTATAATACGCTGATAGACAAAACAGAGGATTCGGAAACAACCAGTATTCTTTCTGCAAGAAAGAGCATGATAAACAATACTTCTTCTTATAAGACTTCCCTTTCTGCAGTGGGAATCACCATTGGTTCCGACAACAGCCTTTCCATTGACGAAGAGAAGTTCAAAGACTCTGATATGGCAAGAGTGAAATCTCTGTTTCAGGATAGCTACGGATTCGGTTATCAGACAGAGAAGCAGATTTCCAAGATTGATACCTCCGCAGAGAAAGAAGCGTCAAAATCCAACACATACAGTGACAGCGGTTCTTATACCAATAACTATACTTCCGGTGACTGGTACAATTCCCTTATTTAAGATAAGGTACGGAAGGGCTTGTCAAAAAGAATAAAACATGCGATGATATTGCATGTAATGATGAGGGTGTCCCCCGAATTTTTGCGGGACATCCTTTTATTTTTTAGTGGACAGGATAAAAGGAGACTTTAGATGACAGGAAAGAAAGTAGTGGTCGGCATGTCTGGAGGCGTGGATTCCTCTGTGGCGGCGTATCTTTTGAAAGAACAGGGATATGAAGTGATCGGAGTTACCATGCAGATATGGCAGGATGAGGACGAATTCACACAGGAGGAAAACGGCGGCTGCTGCGGTTTAAGTGCGGTGGACGATGCCAGAAGAGTGGCGGAGCGGTTAGAAATCCCCTATTACGTGATGAATTTTAAGCAGGAATTTAAAAAGAATGTCATGGACTATTTTACCGCAGAATATCTGCGGGGGAGGACGCCTAATCCCTGTATTGCCTGCAACCGCTATGTGAAATGGGAGGCGCTGTTAAACCGCAGCTTAGAAATCGGCGCCGACTATATTGCCACCGGACATTATGCCAGAGTAGAGCAGTTGAATAACGGCAGATACGCCATCAAAAATTCGGTGACAGCGGCAAAGGATCAGACCTATGCCCTCTATAATCTGACCCAGAAGCAGCTTTCACGGACGCTGATGCCGGTGGGGGCTTACACCAAGGACGAGATAAGGAAGATTGCGGAAAATATCGGTTTGACGGTGGCTCATAAAAAGGACAGCCAGGAGATTTGTTTTATCCCGGACAACGATTATGCCGGGTTTATTGACAGGGAGCGGGGGCGGGATGTTCCGCCGCCGGGAAATTTTGTTTCCCCTGCCGGGGAGATTTTAGGTGTCCACAAGGGTATCACCCATTATACCATCGGCCAGCGCAAAGGCCTTGGCATTGCTTTAGGGTATCCTGTGTTTGTGACGGAAATCCGGCCGGAGACAAATGAGGTGGTATTAGGGAGCAACGAGGATGTATTTACAACGGAGCTTTTTGCAGACCGGCTCAATTTTATGGCATTGCCGGATTTCAAAGACGGAACGGTCTTAAAGGCGAAAATAAGATATTCCCATGAGGGAAGCCCATGTAAGGTGACTCGGACGGGAGAAGATGAACTGCATTGCGAATTTTTAGAGCCTGTACGCGCCGTGACACCGGGACAGGCGGTTGTTTTGTATGACGGAGATTACGTGGCAGGCGGAGGAAGCATTGTCAGATGAGATGCGTCAGAGAGAAAGTATGGTTTAAAGAGAGGAAAAACAGGAAATGACGAAAGAGGAATTCAGAGCACTTACGGAGGAGAGGGTGGTATTGTTAGACGGAGCCACAGGAACAAACCTGCAGAAAGCGGGAATGCCGGTGGGGGTTTGCCCGGAGCAGTGGATTTTGGAAAATCCGCAGGTGTTAGTGGACTTGCAGAAACGCTATGTGGAGGCGGGAACGGATATTTTGTTCGCCCCTACCTTTACCGCAAACCGCATTAAGCTAGAAGAATACGGTTTGCAGGATAAATTAGAGGAGATGAACCGCAGCTTAGTGGAGCTGTCGAAGGAGGCAGCCGGGGGAAAATCACTTATCGCCGGGGATTTGACCATGACAGGGGAGCAGTTATACCCTCTGGGCGACTTACAGTTTGAGGAACTGGTGGAGGTTTATAAGGAGCAGGTGCAGGCAATTTTAGCGGCAGGCGTGGATTTATTTGTGGTAGAGACCATGATGAGTCTCCAGGAATGCCGGGCGGCGGTGCTGGCAATCCGGGAGCTCTGCGATTTGCCGGTGATGGTATCCCTTACCTATAATGAGGACGGACGTACTCTTTATGGCACAGACCCGGCCACAGCGGTGGTGGTGCTTCAGAGCCTTGGGGCGGACGCAGTGGGAATGAACTGCTCTACCGGGCCGGACGCTATGCTTGCGCCCATGGCACAGATGGCGGAGTATGCAACAATCCCTCTTCTGGCAAAACCCAATGCGGGAATGCCGGAGTTAGAGGACGGGAAAACTGTTTTTCGTGTGGAGCCGGAAGAATTTGCAGCTGCCGGAAAAGAGTTGGTGGAAAAGGGCGCAGGGATTCTCGGTGGCTGCTGCGGAACCACGCCGGAGCATATTAGGGCACTAAAAGCGGCGGTGGAGGGCATGACCCCGCCGAAGCCTCTCGCCGTAAAACGAAGAGTCCTTACCTCCGAGCGGAAACTGGCGGAAATCAAACTGGACGGCAATTTTATGGTGATTGGGGAGCGCATTAATCCCACCGGAAAAAAGAAGCTGCAGGCAGAGTTAAAAGAAGGCTCCTTAAATCTGGTGCGCAACATGGCGTTAGAGCAGGAGGAAAACGGTGCACAGATTTTGGACATCAATATGGGGATGAATGGCATTGACGAAAAAGAAATGATGCTCCGTACTATTTATGAGGTGACCTCCACGGTGGACTGCCCGCTCTGTATTGATTCTAGCCATGTAGATATTATCGAGGCAGCCCTCAGGATTTATCCGGGACGTGCCCTGATTAACTCAATTTCACTGGAGAAAGAAAAATTTGAGCGCCTGCTGCCCGTCGCAAAAAAATACGGAGCAATGTTTATTTTACTGCCTTTATCCGACGAGGGGCTTCCAAAGGATTCTTGGGAAAAGCACGGCATTATCCGAAGGATCCTGACAGAGGCACTCCGTATCGGTATGGCAAAGGAGGATATCGTGGTAGACGGTTTAGTGGCAACCATCGGAGCTAACTCCAGGGCGGCATTGGAGTGCTTTGAAACCTTTTCCTACTGTAAAAAGGAACTGGAATTGCCTACCGTCTGCGGACTTTCTAATATTTCCTTTGGTCTGCCGGAGCGGGCATATGTAAATACCGCTTTCCTTACCATGGCAATCGCAAATGGTCTTACCATGGCAATCGCAAACCCTTCTCAGGAGCTTTTGATGAATGCTGCCTTTGCGTCGGACATGCTGCTGAATAAACAGGAAAGCGATATCCGCTACATTGAGCGTATGAACTTTTTATCGGAAAAATATGCCGGAATGGAGCGTGTTATGGTTCCTTCTGCGGCAGCCCAGACGGCCCCCGGAGAAATGCAGCAGGAAAAAACAGGGAGCAGTGTCTTTCAGGCGGTTTTAAAGGGCAATAAGGAGCATATTTTAGAGGAAGTAAAAAGCATGCTTAAGCAGGGGGAAAAGCCGGATGAAATCATCAACGGACATTTAATTCCCGCCATCAACGAAGTGGGTGAGCTGTTCGATAAGAAAAAATACTTCCTCCCCCAGCTGATTTCCTCCGCCAATACCATGAAAATCGCCATTGAATACCTAGAGCCTATGCTAGAGCGGAGCGCCGGAGAGGGGAAGGCAACCATCGTCGTGGCAACTGTGGAAGGCGACATTCACGATATCGGCAAAAATTTAGTGGTTCTTATGCTGAAAAATTATGGTTACAATGTCATTGATTTAGGCAAAGATGTACCCGCAGAGCAGATTGTGGATACTGCCATAAAAGAAGGGGCAAAAGTCATCGGTCTTTCCGCCCTCATGACCACCACCATGATGCGGATGAAAGATGTGGTGGAACTATCCAAAGAAAAAGGAAGCATCTGCAAAATCGTTATAGGCGGCGCTGCCATCACCGAGAGTTTTGCAGAAGAAATCGGAGCAGACGGTTACTCTAAAGACGCTGCCGAGTGCGTAAAATTAGTGGGGCGGTTGCTGGCAGAGGACAGTGAACATTAACGTATGAATTAGAAAGAGCCTGTTTTGTAGCTATGGAAAGAGATGAGATTTTTTACAATTATCTCCGGACATCGGGACAAAACAGGCTTTTCTGATACCCTCTGCCTCCACTGCAAAAAAATTTTAAAATTTCCGCAACACTTTTCCTTTTTCAAACGTTATATAAATGCTTGAGAGTTAAAAGTTCTCTCATCTAAATCAATATATTTTAGCGAGTCTTTGGCTCGCTTTTTTCAATTATTTTTC
>ERZ808024.43-NODE-43-length-141670-cov-9.179882_pt1 | contig 141670 bp, 123 predicted proteins | sample MGYA00380181_ERZ808024 | MGnify/ENA primary metagenome ERZ808024 (study PRJEB31490, sample SAMN06133413) | mouse gut metagenome | isolation source: Z2_1 | host: mice | place: China: Chengdu | collected 2015-05 ...
GCGTAGCGCCCACTACGCCTCATTCCTCCGCCTTGCATATGAAAAATCATTCTGCGTTATATGGCTAGGAACTTATTTTTCGGTGTACTAGTGCCTGGCTGATCAATTCCAGGCTCCACCTGTTCTTCCGGCGTTCGTTTGCAAAATAATGTCTGAGCATATGGGAGGTAACTTCAATCTGCGTCTTTTCTTGTAACCTGCGGAGCATGGCATTGACCGCATCTTCTGTCAATGCCCGCCCGGCATTCTTTCCGGACAATGTGATGAATAAATATTCCGACTCTTTTAACAAATTTCTGTATTTGGCATAGTAAAAGAGCAGAATATCAAACATATCTTTACTAACCTTAGCCCAACGGTCCTCCTCATACTTCGCGCGCACCTCGTTTTCATTGTCTATTCTTGGTTCAACACGTATCCGGCATCCCTGATAATCAATATTCTCAAATAAATCAAAAAGCCCTGAAACATATTTGCTCCAAGGCTATCATTTTTATTTGATTCATTATTTTTGTACCAGCATGACTCTGCACCGTTTTTTATAGCATGCTATCCCATATTTCAGGATATTCTCTACCCCGTCATCAGCAAGGTCGTCCTCATATCTGGTATACTCGATCTGTTTCAATGCCTCCTTACATGCCCTGTCCAAATCTCCGTCATGTGCATATTTCACTTCTATAATAATTCCTACATCTCCCGTATCCGGTTCTGCAAGGATATCCGCATATCCCTCTCCCATTTCCCGGTTAGAAGAAATCCCCCACCGATTCTTCACTCCCAAAATTCCAAGTAAGATACCATGATAGAAATTTTCTTTCATTTCCGTCCTTGCGGCTGTATCCCGGATACTAATAGTCTTCCTTAAATATCCTGTGAAAATCTTCTCCACATTTTCAGAATCTCCATTTTGCAGTGCCTCACAGAAACGGTTCAGCATGTCCCCGTCTTTCCGGACATTCTCCTTAAAAAATTCCATAATCTGTGTCTCAAAAATATCCCGAATCTCCATATTGGGGATTGCCAGTTTCATCTGCCTTCCCTCTGCCCTTCCCCGCTGGGTCAGATAACCGGTGGTAAAAAGCAGGCTCCAGATATTGTCAATCGTCTGGTAAATCTCTGAATATGTGAGTTCCTGATGAATCTCCTTCGTAATAACCTCACCTGCTACCAGGCACTCAATCTCCCGTTTGGTCGTAGCATTTGCCGATTCTTCTATAAACCTCTTTACAGCTTCATTGCTGCTGGTATTAATCCAGTAGTTCTCCGGCTGTACATGAGATTCGTTTCTGATCCTGTCACAATGGTTCAGCACATCCCACGGGCAGTACACTTCCTCATTTCCAAATTGATATCCGTCATACCATCTTTTTACTTCTTCATAATGATTCGCTACATCATAATACTCCAGGAGTTCTCTCACTTCTTTGTCTGTAAAGCCAAAGTACTTATCAAAACGCTCATCTGCAATCGTCAACACTTTCAGATTATTAAGTCCAGTAAAAATACTTTCCTTTGAAATCCGAAGGCAGCCCGTTAATACTGCAAGTTTCAAGCTGTTATTTGTTTTGAGCGCCTCTCCAAGAAGACTTCGGATCAGGGAAAGCATCTGGTCATAGTATCCATTCGCATGGGCTTTTGCCAATGGAACGTCATATTCGTCAATCAGCAAGATAACTTTTGTACCATGATGCTTTTCCAACATTTCTGACAATATTCTCAAGCTGTCACAAAATGTAGATTCATCCATATTGCTGTTCAAAAGGCTTTGATATTCCAATTTGTCACTCTCACTTAACGCATCACTCTCCAAAAGATATTGCACTTTTGACGCTGTCCGTCTCACGGCCCGAGCTCCCATCCGAAAGGCCATCTCAAAATTGAGCGCATCAACCCCTTTTAATGAAACAAAAATAACCGGATACTTCCCCATATATTCCTCACAAAGCGCCGTTTCTTTTGAAATTTCCAGCCCGTCAAAAATACTCTTATCTCCATTCAGCGAGAAAAAGTGTTCCAACATACTCATATTCAACGATTTTCCAAATCTCCGTGGGCGAGTGAACAGATTCACCGCTCCCCAGTTATGAAGTAATTCGACAATAAGTCCCGTTTTATCGATATAGTAAAAATCTTCTTTCCTGATTTCTTCAAAATTTTCAATCCCTATCGGAAGTTTCTTCTTTCGCATCTCCATCTCTTTCCACGCTCCTTCCACCATCTCTAAGCCATTTCCTGGCTCAGATCATTAATTACATTATAGCAACTAAGCGGCGGCATTTCCATAGCAATCTTCCGGCTGTTACTGTTCACTTCGTGAACAGTAACTCCCAACTTTCATTGTTTCCCCGCCTTCAACCTCCACTATAAGTGCCCCTTTCTCCTGTGTAGAATAGATTTTGCTTTTAACATCTGCAAGCCTTTGTATTGTTTCCTGGTGAGGATGCCCATACCGGTTTTCCCGTCCCGCTGAAATGAACGCATACGCAGGTTTGACCTGCCGGAGAAATTGTTCAGATGATGAATTCTTCGAGCCATGATGTGCCACTTTCAAGACCTCCCATGTACAACCCCGGTATTGTTCTTCCAACTGCCCTGTAAGCTGCCCTTCTCCTCCTCCTTCTACATCCCCGGTAAGAAGCATATCAAACTCTCCGAACTTAACTGCCAATACCATAGATGCCGCATTTCCCGATTCGTATCCTCCTTCCGCAGCCCGTACCCCAAGTTCCCGTATCTCAGACCCCTTATTCTCTGTCTCCGTTCCCATCTTCCTCGGCTGTATACATGTAATCGTCATACTCCCTTCCTGGATACTCTGTCCCGATTCCATCACAGCTACACGGATTCCATTATCCCTTGCTTTCTTCGCCAAGCCTGCTAACGCCTCATCCCACACCTCCTGCACCGGCAATACCAGCGTCCCAATCTTTACCCCAATCTCCTGTCTCTCAATCAACTCCTCTACTCCATTCGTATGATCACTGTCACCATGGGATATCAGCACATAATCAATCACTCCCACCCCTTGGGATTTCAGAAATGATTCCAGCCTGTATTGTCCCACCTTTTTGACATCGCTGCTCCCGCCATCCACCAGATAGGTGCCGCCCTTTGGACCTTTCATGAAGATTCCGTCCCCCTGTCCCACATCCAGCACCACAACTGCAAGCTTCCCCGCCTCTCCAAAACGAACCATTAGAATCATAATTCCCGCCGCCAACAGGAGAATCACCGAACAACCTGCTTTTTGTTTTCTCCGATTTCCCCGGTATCCATGATTTTCTTGTTTTCTGTGATCCCTTTTCTTCCCCCATTCCATCACTAATAAACTTTGATTCCTTTGTTTCTCACATTTCTTCATTAATAAAATATATCTCAATATAAGCAATCCCAAAAACAAAATCCCGTAATATACTATGATCTGCCACGTATCAGGCCTTCCGATCACAAGTCTCGCTCCCGGCAAGTCAAGCGCTATCCCACAGCTAATTTTATAAATCCACAGAATTTTACCGCATATCCTAAACAGCAAGACAGATATAGGAACAAACCACAGCGAAAATATGCTTCCTGCCATTGCCAGAAATAACAACACAGACATCAACGGAATCACAAAGATATTCAAAATAAAAGAATAAAGCGGAAATTCAAAGAAATAATAGAGCAAAATCGGAAGGATGACCAGATTGATACCAATACTGGCTGTCAGTCCCTGCAAAATCATCTGCCATACCTGTTTCCAGGCTTTCCCAAAATACACACATACGTAACCGGCATGCTGTCCGTTATTATATATTGTGGGATCTCCCGCAATGCACGCTTTAGCGGGACTGGCGGACTCTGTCCAGCTAAATACATCCTGCACCACCGGCACCACCGCAAGCACCGCGAACACCGCCCCAAAGGACAGCCAGAACCCGCCGTCATATAAACTCAGCGGCCTCCACAACAGCACTGCAACCGCCGCCGCAGACAGCGCCGTCGGCGCATCATAATGCCTTCCCGCCATATCCGCTCCCACCCGGAAGAGAAACATCGTAAGCGCCCGCACCGCCGACACGGTAAACCCGACCATAAGAATATACAAAGCCAAAAACAAAATACCAAACGTCCCTCCAACCGGATAAGACCCCGTAATCCTCCGCAGTATCTGATACATCCCAATCCCTATAAAGGACAGGTGCAGACCCGAGATCGCCAGTATATGCCCGATCCCATTAACCTGATAAAGCATCTTCAACTCCTGATCCATCTCCGATTTCTCTCCAAGCATCATTGCTCCCAGAGCCGTCCCGTCCTCTCTCCCAAGAGCCGATACAAGCGCCTCCTGCCACCGCCGCCGAAAATCCGCGATCCCCGAGCGCCATTTCCACACCCCCGTATCTAACAGGCTGATCTCATCAGCCCAGATCATCCCATGGATATCCCTGATCTGATAATATCGCTTCTGGTCAAAATTCCCGGGATTTCTTGCATTTTCGAAGAAAGAGACTTCCCCCCTGGCCCGCACTGTATTTCCTATATGAATCTGTAATTCGGAATCTGTATAGATGATAATCCTTGATTCTTGAAATGTCTGATTCTGATAACGAATAGAATTGTTCTTAAGATATAATCTCTGATAATCTGATCTTTGCTCCGTCTGGTACACCTGCCCTTGCAGCACGGCCAAGCCCTTCGGCGGCACGGCCGATTCAAGCGGCGAAGGACGAAGCTCCCTGATGAACTTCCCCTTCCCGCATGTAACCGCCAGCGTAATTATCGCAAGCAATACCAGACAGCTATACATGAATGGTCTGTCTTTCACTTTACTCACCTACCAGATCTAAGTCCCTGGACAAGGGTTTACTCAGATCCACACTTCCCATATATTTGATATTAGACTCTCCGTTCACTGAGATCTGGACCTGGCTTGACGAACCTCCGTCAATGATCGAATTCACGATCGCATAGATCGTAATTCTCGGATCCGTCACATAAGTGTTGTTCAAAAAACCTTCGTCAAGATTCACATAACAGACACTATCCTTCACAGATACCCCTATCACCTTCGTCTCCGGCGGCATCACCGGCCCTATACCTTCCGCGGAAGGCCCCTTGATCAGCTGATCTACGATAAGCCTCTCAATCGACATATTACTGTTATATCTGATACTTACCTCCCGCTGGATAAGCCTGTCCCCCTTATCATTGGAGAAATACAGCTTAAGATTCCCCAACTGGTACAGATGCAGGGAAGACCCCTTATACTGGAGAAAATTTTCTTCATTCATATATCCGACCGCCGTTCCTACACTGTCTGTCAGCGGTTCATCCTCGATAAAGAAATCAATATAATCCACGCCCCTGATCTGTATCAAAGACTGTACCACACCCGCCCGGAGCAGTATCTCTTCCTCCGGCTTCATACCTGCATAATCTCCGTTAAAATGGATGTCCAGTATCGCCTCGTCTGTCAAAACCCAGTTTCTAACCTTGACTCCCTTCGGAAATACACTCTTATAATCGATCGAATCCGGCTCCTTCTGCATAGTGCGCAGCATATCTTCAATAATACGCTCTGACGGAACATCTTCTATCTGGTAACTCTTCTTGATCAGATCGGTACCTTCCGTATTCACATAATACACAAATGTACCGCCCTTTCCCGGTCCTGAGCCTTTTCCCCTGTTGCACCCGTTCATACACGCCAAACATATTCCCAGACATACGGCCAGCATTACCGTGTAATATCTCCTATTCGGTTCCATACCGCCCTTCCTCCTAACTCCAGTCAAAAAACTCGCGGCAGCCGCCGGATATCCACCCTGGCATGACTGCCCGGCTCATTGCTTCGCGGGAATCAAATCACGAAACATATGTCAGCGGGATCCGCACTGTAAAGGTCGTTCCTGCCCCGACCTGGCTGTATACCCTGATCGCGCCTCTGTGCATGACTACCGCGCTCCTGGCAATGGCAAGCCCAAGCCCGGTTCCCCCGATCTCTCTGGAATGGGACTTGTCCACACGATAAAATCTCTCAAACACATGCTCTATCGCCTCCTGCGGAATACCGATCCCCGAATCCGCCACCTCAATGTGGCAGTTCTTATGATCCGCATTCAGGGAAACATGAACCCATCCGTTTTCTTTGTTATATTTGATCGCATTCTCAACCAGATTCGAGATGGCAAGCGACAGCTTCATCTCATCCACTTCCGCAGTCACAGGACGGAAACTCTCGAACACCAGCTCTATGTTGCGGGTCGCCGCGATCGGGCGAAGCCTTTTCAATATCTTTTCGACCAGCGTATTCATATTCTCAGACTTAATATTCAGAGTATTGGCAGTCTTGTCCATCTTGACCAGCGACAGCAGATCGTTGATGATCTTACTCTCCCGCTCGATCTCCTCCGACAGATCTCCCATGAATTCCTTATACAGCTCGGCCGGCACATCCTCCTGGATCAGCAGTGAATCCGCCAGCACCTTCATAGAGGTCAGCGGCGTCTTCAGTTCATGGGACACGTTCGATACGAATTCATTGCGTGAATCGTTCAATATCTTCATCCTGCCCAGCATCTTATTGAATGCATCCGATATCAGCATCGTCTCCGTATATGCATTCTCATGCAGATAGTCGTCCTCATACCCTTCCGTCACAGCCGCTATGGAATCGCTGATCCTCCGAAACGGCCTTGTCATAATAAATCCCGCGGAAAATGCCAATATCACAGACGCCATCCCGATCGTAAGGCACACAGCGATAACCCTGTCGTCCATTACCTGCACGCTGTCCGCGATCATATCCGTGGAAACGCTGATCAGCATCACTCCAACCGCCTTTTCCGTTCCCTTATCATAGATTGGTGAAGTAACCTCGATATAGCGGTTCTTCGCATCATAATTACTGGTGCCCTTTCCCTGGAAGCACCGGATCACATCCGCCGACACGATCGTCTTTCCCTTATCCATATCATAAGTATCTTCCTGAATGCGAAAATCCTGATCTATAACCAGAACCCGTCCGTTATAGATATTAGACATCTGGACCAGTTCCGACCTTAACACTTCAGACGTATCACCAGTCAGATAATTCACATCGCTCAACTGGTTACATAGAATTGTACATTGATTCTGTATTTCTGCAGTCCGCACCTCTACTTCTCTTTTCTCAAAGCTGCTTAAGACTACTCCTCTTAAAATAAGCGCCGGGATCGCTCCTGCCAGAATGACCAGAAGTACGATCCGGGCGCGCAGGCTCTTTAATATACCCCATTTCAGATATTTCTTAACCCCTGAAATAATAACCAACTCCCCATTTTGTATAGACGTATTTCGGATCGCTTGGATTCGTCTCTACCTTCTCTCTCAGCCTGCGGATATGTACATCCACCGTTCTTGCATCGCCGGGATATTCATATCCCCACACAATATTCAGCAGATTCTCGCGGCTGTATACCTTATTCGGATTCATAGCAAGAAGCTCCAACAGATCGAACTCCTTCGCCGTCAGGTTCACTTCATTGTCGTCTATCACGACCCGTCTGCTCTCGCAGTCGATCCTCATACTCCCCTTAACGATCATCTTATCGTTGACCTGCCCTTGATCCCGCTTGCCGGTGCGGCGCATGATCGCCTTGATCCGGGCCTTAACCTCAAGAATGTTGAATGGCTTCGTTATGTAGTCGTCCGCGCCGTATTCCAGACCGAGGATCTTATCCATATCATCATTCCTCGCCGTCAGCATCACGATCGGTACATCTGAGAATTCCCGGATCTGTTGGCACACTTCAAATCCATCATTTTTCGGAAGCATAATATCCAGCAGAATCAGATCATAGGCATTCTCCTTCGCAAGCTTTAACGCCTCTTCTCCATCATAAGCACAGTCAACCTTCATTCCATCCTGCTCCAGGCTGAAACGAATTCCCTTCACGATTAGTTTTTCATCATCTACAACCAATACCCTTCTGCTCATCTACTCTCTCCCTCAAAATCTGGCATGATTACGGCACTTTAACCCGATCCTTCACTTTGTTAAATACGCCTTCCTTAATTCCGCCGACTTCCATCAGTTCTTCGATCCTTCGGAAACCGCCGTGTTCTTCTCTGTAAGCGATGATCGATTCCGCCTTCGCCTCGCCGATCCCGCTCAGTGTCATCAATTGTTCCCTGGTCGCCGTATTAAGATCGATCCTGCCGTCATCTGCCGCCATACCGGCGCCCGGTACCTGCCCCGCCGCCGATCCCTGATCCGACACATTCTGACCGGCTGCTCCCATATTCGACACACTCTGGCCGGACTGACCCTGCGCCGCTTCTTCCCTGGAAGGGACATATACCTGCTGACCGTCCTGCATCTGCGCCGCCTGGTTCAACAGCTCACCCGCCGCGCTCTCTGACAGTCCGCCCGCCGCTTCGATCGCTTCGTACAGACGGCTTCCTGCCGGAAGCCTATACACCCCCGGGCTTACAACCTGTCCGCACACATGGACATACAGCTCCTCTGTATCTTTTTCGATTTCTTTTTCGATTTCCTTCTCGGTTTCTTTCTCGGTTTCTTTTTCTTTTGTTCCCTCTTCGTTATCTTCCCGTATCTCTTCCGGCCCTGCATCCGTTATCTCTGTCAAGTCCTCTCCCTGTCCGCTCAAACCGCCGGAACAGCCCGGCAGCAAAACAAGGCTCATCACGAACACTGCTGCGATCACGTAAACGATTCTTCTATGCATATAAACTCCTTTACAGTCTGCCATAACTGCAAATACCCCGTATATGCATTACCATGCCGGACACGCCGGTAATCCTGCGTCTCCTTAAGATCTCCCGCAGCGGTGGAACAGGCCGCTGCATCAATCAATATTTATTGTACTATTTCCATTGGAAAATTGCAACTCCAATCAGCGCAATTCCCATCCCGATTATTTTCCGCCATTCTAAAGGCTCCTTATCTACTCCGAAAAGCCCCATAAGTTCAATCACATATGCGACGATAAGCTGCGCGATCACGATCAGGAGCGCGGCCTTCGCAGGTCCGAGCTGTTCCATACTCTTGATCACGGTCAGGGTGATCCCCGCACCGATCACACCGCCAAGCAGCACGTACTTAGGCTCCACCTTCGTAAGCGACATAATATTATCACGGCCGGCGATCAGCCACGCTGCCAGACAGACTGCAAATGCCGTTAACTGCACCCATGCATTGCTGACCCACATCCCCGTCGTCTTCGTTACCTGCGTGTTGAATACTCCCTGTACGCTCATAAGCGCGCCAGACAGCAGCGCAATAAAAAAACCAATCATTGGATATCCCCTCCGTTTCTGTCCGCAACATCCCGGACTCTTTCCTGCGAATAGTATATCCAATGATTGATCTTTTATGCTTCTGCCAGCGCACACTTAAGCTTATCAAGCATCTCATCAACATGTTTTTTCTCAATTATAAGCGGCGGAACAAGACGGATCACCTTGTCCCTCGCACTGATGACCAGCAGACCGTTTTCGATCGCCCGGCTGATCACTTCGCCCGCCGGCTTCTCAACCTTGATCCCCTGTATCAGACCGATCCCCCTGCGTTCCAGCACCGTATCATATTCTGTTACCAGCTCGTCAAGCTTTTCTGCCAGGTACCGGCCGATCTCCTTAACATGCCGCACGATATCCTCTCTCTCGAATATCTCCACCGTCTTTGCGACAGCCGCGCACGCCAGCGGATTGCCCCCATAGGTCGTACCGTGATCTCCCGGTTCGAGAGAGTATTCTGCCACTTCCTCTGTCATGGCAAACGCTCCCACCGGTATCCCGTTCCCGATCGCTTTCGCCATAGCCATGATATCAGGCTTCGTACCATAGGACTGCCATGCGAACATCTCCCCGGTCCGTCCCATACCGCACTGGATCTCATCACAGATCATCAAGATCCCTTCCTCATCACAGAGCCTTCTGATCCCTTCCATGAATTCCCTGTCTGCCCGGTTGATGCCGCCTTCTCCCTGAAGAGGTTCGAGGATGACCGCGCATGTCCGGTCTGTAACTTTTGCCTTCACACTGTCAAGATCATTGAACCTGGCAAAGCTTACCCCCGGCAGCATCGGCTCAAAAGGCGTCCGGTACGCTTCGCTGCCTGTCACGGACACCGCTCCGATACTCCGCCCGTGGAATGAGTGATCCATGGCGATGAATTCATATCTGCCGGTGCCTTTCTTCCAGGCATATTTTCTTGCGGATTTAAGCGCCCCTTCGATCGCCTCAGTTCCGCTGTTGGTAAAAAACACCCGGTCCATCCCCGTGATACGCCTAAGCGCCGACGCCGCTTCCCCGCAGCTCGTATTATAATAGAGGTTAGACGTGTGCAGCAGACGGTCCACCTGGCCCTTCAGCGTCTCATTCAGTTCCCGGTTCCCATAGCCAAGCCCGCACACCGCGATCCCTGCCGCGAAGTCAAGATATTCCTTCCCGTCCGTATCATACAGGTATGCGCCTTCCCCGCGTTCAAGGACGACAGGAAAGCGGTTATAAGTATGTACGAGTCCTTTATTTGTTTCTTCTATATACTGATTCATTTCTCTTCTCCATGATAAAACTTTTCTTCCGTGTCATTTAAGATCGCCGTTCCGATCCCCTTATTCGTGAATATTTCAAGGAGCAGGCAGTGCGGAATCCGTCCATCTAGGATATGCACCCTCGACACTCCGTTTTCAATAGCATCCATGCAGTTCTGAAGCTTCGGCAGCATACCTCCTTCTATGTAGCCTTCCTCCATCAATGCCCGTCCGTCCGAAACCCGAAGTTCGGAGATCAGCGTATCAGGATCGGAAGGATCCTTGTACACGCCTTCAATGTCCGTCAGGAACGCAAGCTTCTCCGCATTGACAGCTCTTGCGATCGCACACGCGGCATCGTCCGCATTGATATTATATGTATTAAAATCATCATCCATTCCTACCGGGCACACAATTGGAAGAAAATCTTTTTCCAGCAGGTCAAACAATATATCTGCGTTGACCTCCTTTACCTCCCCGACGAACCCGATGTCTTCTCCGTCCGCATACTTCTTCTCTACCTTAAGCAGCGCGCCGTCCTTGCCGCTGATCCCGATCGCGCGCACGCCCAAGCTCTCAACCAACTGAACCAGTCCCTTATTCACCTTGCCGAGAACCATCTCTGCAAGCTCCATGGTCGCCTCGTCCGTCACCCTGAGACCGTTGACAAACACCGGCTCCATGCCTACCTTGCCTACCCATCTGCTGATCTCCTTGCCGCCGCCGTGAACGATGATCGGCTTGAATCCTACCAGTTTCAGAAGCGTCACATCCTGGATGACCTGCTCCTTTAGCTGCTCGTCCACCATGGCGCTCCCGCCGTATTTTACCACAATGATCTTCCTGTTAAAACGCTGGATATACGGGAGCGCTTCGATCAAGACCTCCGCTTTCTCCAGATACTTCTGCATTGATTTATTCATGATACACCATCTCCTGTTATCTATATACTCTGCCAAACTGATGACCGTACAAATTAACTCCTGTAATCCGCGTTGATCTCTATATAGCCGTGAGTCAGGTCACATCCCCACGCCGTCGCCGCAAAGCCGCCCATCTTGACGTCGGCAACCGCCGTCACCTCAGCCTCCGACAGAATCTTTGTCGCCTCTTCCTCGCTGTAATCCACAGCAGTCCCGTTCTCGATGATCTGAATCCTTCCCGCCTTGCTCTCGAAGAAGAGATCCACCTTCTCCGGGTCAAAGGAAGCGCCGGAATATCCCATTGCGCACAGTATCCTTCCCCAGTTCGCATCGTGCCCCGCGATCGCCGTCTTGGTCAGGTTCGAGCATACAATGGACTTCGCCAGCGTCCTTGCCTGCTCTGTGCTCTCGCATCCCACTGCCTTCACCTCAAAGAGCGCCGTCGCTCCCTCGCCGTCTCCGGCAATCTTCTTCGCCAGATATTCATTGACCGCATGAAGCGCTTCCTGGAACTTCCGGTAGTCTTCTGTCCCCTCCATGATCTCTTGATTCTCCGCCAGGCCGTTCGCCAGCAGGACCACCGTATCATTGGTGGAGGTATCTCCATCCACGGAGATCATGTTATAGGTATCCTTGATATCCTCGCTCAATGCTTTCTGCAGCGTCTCCTTCGAGATCACAGCGTCCGTTGTGATAAATGCAAGCATGGTGCACATATTAGGATGGATCATTCCTGAACCTTTGGCCATGCCTCCGATGGTCACCGTCTTGCCGCCTGCCTCGATCGTCACTGCCAGTTCCTTCTCAAAAGTATCCGTAGTCATGATCGCTTTCGCCGCCTCAGTACCGTTCTCAAGCGTATCGTTCTTCTTCTCTGCCAATACACGGATTCCTGCCGTCAGCCTGTCTATAGGGATCTGCTTCCCGATCACTCCCGTAGAACCGATCAGCACACCGTCCGACGGGATCCCAAGCGCCTCTGCCGCTGCTGCCGCCGTCTCCTTGCAGTATCCGAATCCTTCCGCTCCCGTGCATGCATTGGCGATCCCGGAATTCACGATCACCGCCTGTACGGCCGCGCCGCCTGCTATCACCTGCTGATCCCATTTGACCGGAGCAGCCTTCACTACATTTGTGGTAAATGTCCCCGCCGCCGCACACGGCACGCGGCTGTATATCATCGCCATATCCGTCCTGTCCTTGTACTTGATGCCTGCTGCCGCTGCTGCCGCCTCATATCCCTTTGCCGCGGTCACGCCGCCCTTGATTATCTCCATTTTCCGTATCCTCCCTGTATTATATTCTTATTCGGCTTTCTGCCGTTACTGCTCGTTAAATGCCGTGATATTCTTCTCATTCAGCACAAAATCATAATAATTCAGATCCAGCCTCTTCGTCCATCCTATCGTATTCCAGAATGCATTCCCGATATCGTTTCTCGTAAATGCGATCAGGCAGACCTTATTGATCTCTTCCTTTTCAAGCTCTTCCATGGCTTTGACTACCATGGCCTTGCCGATCCCGCGTCTTCGATATCCTTCGTCCACACACACATGGTACAGACATCCCCGCCTTCCGTCATGGCCGCACAGGATGCTTCCGACTACCTTCCCATCCTCCACCGCCACAACGCTGGTGGTCGGATTCCTCCTTAGGAAACGTTCTATCCCTTCCCGGGAATCATCCACGCTTCTCAATCCGAATCCCCGGATCTTCGTCCAGAGCGCGTACACACCTTCATAATCTTCCATTGTCATCGTCCGAATCATACTCTGCCTCTCTTTCCTGATGCCTATGGGAACACAGGGATCAATTCCAGTCCTTCCCACTCAGGAAGCCCAAACATCAGATTCATATTCTGCACAGCCTGTCCCGCAGCGCCCTTCACCAGATTGTCGATAGCTCCCATCATAATGATACGGTTCGTTCTCGGATCGATCTTGAAACCAATATCCACATAATTGCTGCCCTCCACCCATTTCGTCTCCGGGCAGACTCCCTCGTCAAGCACACGCACGAACTTCTCATTCTGATAGTATCTGTCGTAGACTGATTTCACATCTTCGTATGTGACGTCCTTCTTCAAAGATGCATACTCCGTAACCAGGATCCCCCTGTTCATAGGAACCAGATGCGGAGTGAAATTGATCACCACCTGCTCATTCGCCGCATATCCCAACTGCTCCTCGATCTCCGGCGTATGCCTGTGGGATGCGACACCGTAAGCCTTGATATTCTCATTGACCTCACAGTATAGGTTCGCAGTCTTCGCTCCCCTCCCGGCGCCGGAAGTTCCTGACTTGGCGTCAATGATCAGCGTGTTCATATCGATCAGCCCTTCCTTCGCCAGCGGATAAGCCGTCAGGATCGAGCAGGTCGTATAGCACCCCGGATTCGCAACCAGCCTCGCCTTCTTCACATCCCCCCGGTTCACCTCACACAGCCCGTAGACCGCCTCTTCAATAAACTGCGGACTCTTATGCTCAATGCCGTACCATTTCTCATATACAGCGACATCCTTGATCCGGTAGTCCGCGCTCAGATCGACGATCTTCGTCCTGCTCAATATCTCCTCATTCATCATCGAAGCGCAAAACCCCTGCGGAGTAGCCGTGAAGATCACATCCGCCTGCCCCGCCAGTTCTTCTATATTATCATCCATACATTTGTCATCTACGATCTGAAACATATTCCGGTATACATCGGCATACCTCTTATCAATATAACTTCTGGAACCATACCATATAATCTCAACATCCTTATGCCCCGCCAGTATACGCACCAATTCTCCGCCCGCATACCCGGTCGCTCCGATAATCCCTGCTTTAATCATCTGTCCTGCATCCTTTCCATGCCGTATCTTCATTATATTATTCTATATTCAGGTAACCCCAATCAATATAAACCAAAACACCTCTTTTGTCCAGCATAACTCAAACGAAATGCTATCCTGATATCTGTAAACCGACATTTGCATAATTATACAACTTATATGTATAATATTCAACACCTTTTTGTATTTTTACTCACTCTGCTGATTTTGCCTGAGAACATATGGCAAATTTAGGCACAATGCATTATAATTGTTATGACCGGAGGGAAAGTATCCTCCTAATTATCAAAGGATCGGAGGAATATCGATGAAACCAGAAAATATGTCGTGTATCGACTGCACCGTAAAAAACTGCGACAGGATGGACAAGGCTTACCCAGAATTCTGCCCGACTGTGCATATGGATCAGGACGTTTACCAGGAAGCGATGGAATGCTACAAGGAAGAAGGAAACCACAAGGTCATGACTGCGGCGGCAGAAGTCGAATATGAGCATTACTGCCAGTATACACGGGTCGAGGAGATCATGGACTTCGCGCAGAGGATCGAAGCGAAAAAAATAGGCATTGCCACCTGCGTAGGTCTTCTAAAGGAGAGCCGGACTCTGGCCTCAATTTTCAGGAAGCATGGATTTGAAGTCTGCGGAATCTCCTGCAAGGCAGGTTCCACCCCCAAATCAGACGTCGGGATTCCTGAAAAATGCAATAAAGTCGGGATCAATATGTGCAATCCGATCCTTCAGGCGAAGATGCTGAACCATGCGAAGACGGATCTGAACGTAGTAGTCGGACTGTGCGTAGGCCACGACAGCCTGTTTTACAAATATTCCGAAGCAATCACAACCACCATGATAACAAAAGACCGGGTACTCGGGCACAATCCGGCGGCGGCGCTGTATACTGCCGATACCTATTATAAGCGGTTACAGGATTAAAGGAATATCAATTTATTCTTGCATAATTATAAAAAATGCGTTATAGTATTTCTTGCATAATATACAAAATCAGCAAAGGTACATATAAAGGAGGACATTCTACCATGAAAGAGAAAGTTGTACTGGCATATTCCGGCGGACTTGACACCACAGCCATTATTCCATGGCTTAAGGAGAATTTTGATTACGAAGTTATCTGCTGCTGCATTAACTGCGGACAGGGCGAAGAATTAGACGGTTTGGAAGAACGCGCCAAATTATCCGGCGCTTCCAAGCTGTATATCGAAGATATCATTGACGATTTCTGCGATAACTACATTGTACCGTGCGTACAGGCCCATGCTGTTTATGAGAACAAATATTTGCTCGGGACCTCTATGGCCCGTCCGGCGATCGCTAAGACACTGGTCGAGGTTGCAAGAAAGGAAGGCGCTTCCGCTATCTGCCACGGCGCAACCGGCAAGGGCAACGACCAGATCCGTTTTGAGCTTGGTATCAAAGCGCTGGCTCCCGACCTCAAGATCATCGCTCCATGGAGAATGACCGACATATGGACTATGAACTCCCGCGAGGAAGAGATCGAATACTGCAAGCAGCACGGCATCGATCTCCCGTTCGACGCAAGCCACAGCTACAGCCGCGACCGCAACCTGTGGCACATCAGCCATGAAGGTCTGGAACTGGAAGATCCTGCCAACGAGCCGAATTATGACCATCTGTTAGTGCTTGGCGTGACACCGGAGAAAGCGCCTGACGAGGGCGAATATGTCACCATGACATTTGAAAAGGGCGTTCCGAAGAGCATTAACGGAGAAGAGATGAAAGTATCCGATATCATCAGTAAGCTCAATGAGCTTGGCGGCAAACACGGGATCGGCATCTGCGATATCGTAGAGAACCGCGTAGTAGGCATGAAGTCCCGCGGCGTATATGAGACTCCCGGCGGAACCATCCTCTACGAGGCACATCAGCAGTTAGAGGAGCTGGTATTAGACCGCGCTACTTACGAAGTAAAAGAAGAGATGGGCAACAAGCTGTCTCAGATCGTATATGAGGGCAAATGGTTCACACCGCTTCGCGAAGCCGTTCAGGCGTTCGTAGAGAGCACCCAGGAATATGTGACCGGTGAAGTGAAGTTCAAGTTATATAAAGGCAACATCATCAAAGCCGGAACCTCTTCTCCGTACTCCCTGTACAGCGAGTCCCTCGCAAGCTTCACAACCGGAGATCTGTACGACCATCACGACGCGGATGGATTCATCAACCTGTTCGGACTGCCGCTTAAGGTTCGGGCAATGAAGATGCAGGAAGCCGGAAAGGCTCAGTAATAGCTTCAAAACTTATTGAGGCTGCCGGGAATTAATTTGCAAGATTATTCCTCGGCAGCCTCATTTATTCATATACCCATCCTTCTTCAGCCAAATCTCCATGCAGGCATGGCTGCTTATTCGCTGCCTCGCAGTAACAGTTCTGAATAATTCTCCTCATATCTTCCCCTCTTGCCTCATATCCTCTACAACAGGTATTATCGCGTATACCGGATTTCCGAAGAACATATCCTGATATAAAGGAGGAATCTATGGAACCAGTTATCGGAATCGTATCCTGCGGATACATGGATAGACGGCAGTTCGTACCCCAGACATATATACAGGCAGTCGAAGATGCCGGCGGTATCTGCGTCGTGCTTCCCTGCACGCATGATGAGAGTATCTATTCCCGCTACGGGAAGCTGTGCGACGGCTTCTTATTCTGCGGCGGAGATGACGTGACCCCTCTCCTGTTCGGCGAAGAATTAATGACGGACCATGGACATACCGACTTTCATACCGATCACTTTCACATTTCTTTTATGAAATACGCCCTGTCCTTAAAGCTTCCGATCCTTGCCGTCTGCCGCGGTATGCAGGTCCTTAATATTGCCCTTGGAGGAAATATCTTCCAGGATATCTCCCTTCGCTGGCCCGCCTCCCTGAATCATATGCAGCTAACGTCCGACCGCTCGGATCCCTGTCACCGGATCACCGTTTTAGAAGATAGCATACTATCTAATATTCTCAATAAAAATGAGTATGTCAACAGCTTCCATCATCAGTGTATCCGAAATCTGGGCAAGGATCTGAAAACCTCCGCCGTCGCATCCGACGGCATAGTAGAAGCAATCGAATCTGAAATACATTCATTTGTGATCGGCGTCCAGTGGCACCCTGAATGCATGTATCAGGCATTCCCCTCCATGGAAAATCTTTTCTGTGAATTTATTGAAAAATCAAAAAACGCTAAAAACATACAGTATATTTCTCCCAAACCTCGGACACAATAATCCCGAAATTAGTTAAAGGAGGAAACAGATATGTCCGAATTATCAGTACTCGATTTACAAAACCTGCGCCACCTGATCGGAGGATACGACACCTGCCACTGCAAGCTGCAGGACTATGCTTCTCAGGCACAAGACCCAGAGGTTAAGAAGCTTTTCCAGGATGCCGCAAATTCCGCAATGAAAAACAAACAGGATCTAATGAAATTCTTATAGGAGGTACGCAGATATGTTAGACGAGAAAACAATGGTAAGCGACGCCTTAACAGGCGTCAACGGCGAACTGACCCGTTTTGGAGAGATGATTCCGCAGACAGAGAACAAGGAACTGAAGCAATGCCTGAAACAGATGCGCAACGAATGCGAGATGTCTCAGGAGAAGCTCTACCAGGTTGCAAGGGAGAAGAGTTACTATGTACCTGCTGCGAAGGCTTCCCAGCAGGAGATCGATCATGTGAAGTCCATCCTGACCGGAGGCTCCATGAGATAATTTCTTCCTGTACAATTGTGGGCATCAGGAAAACAATAAGATGCTTCCATGTTGTTTCATTGTCAAAAGAGAGCATCGGGAAACACAGCTCTTTGATTTCCCGGATGCTCTCTTTTCGCTTACCCTTATATACTCACAATTATATAATATGCTATATAATATTCCTCTATTTATCAACATTTGTCAGGCCATATCAGATCTGCACCGACACTCTACGCACTCCGCTCGAACTGTGAATTATAGAGGTCTGCATAGAACCCATTTCGCGCCAGCAGCTCTTCGTGGCTGCCCTGTTCCACGATATCCCCGTCCTTCATCACCAGGATCAGATCTGCATCCCTGATGGTAGACAGACGGTGTGCAATGACGAAGCTGGTCCTTCCGCGCATCAGATTATCCATTGCTTTCTGTATACGGACTTCTGTCCGGGTATCTACCGAGCTGGTAGCCTCATCCAGGATCAGGATCTTCGGATCTGCCAGGATCGCCCTTGCGATAGTCAATAGCTGCTTCTGGCCCTGTGACACATTGCTTGCTTCTTCATTTAACTCCATATCATAGCCGCCCGGAAGAGTCTGCACGAACCGGTGTACATAAGCCGCCTTCGCAGCTTCCACCACCTCTTCCCGCGTTGCGTCTAACTTGCCGTAGCGGATGTTGTCCTCGATACTGCCCTTAAAGAGCCAGGTATCCTGCAGAACCATCCCGAACATCTCCCGAAGCTCGCTCCGGTTAAAATCCCGTATGTCATGGCCGTCCACCCGGATAGCTCCGCTGTTCACATCATAGAAACGCATGACCAGCTTCACCATGGTAGTCTTGCCCGCCCCGGTCGGGCCTACGATCGCGATCTTCTGCCCCGGCTCCACCTTAGCGCTGAAATCATTAATGATGGTATGGTCTGCGTGATAGCCAAACTTCACATGGTCGAACTCCACGCGCCCCTCCAGGCCTTCTATGGAAGCCGGATGCTCTGCCGTCTGGTCTTCCTCCTCTTCCTCCAGGAATTCGAATACCCTCTCGGAAGCCGCGGCCGTGGACTGGAGCATATTCGCCACCTGTGCCGCCTGCTGGATCGGCTGCGTGAAGTTCCTTACATACTGGATAAAGGACTGGATATCGCCAACCTCGATCATATCCTTCATAGCGAGCCATCCGCCGAGTATCACCACCGCCACATAACCCAGATTGCCTACAAACATCATGATAGGCATCATCATTCCCGATAGAAACTGGGATTTCCACGCCGACTCATATAATTTATCATTATCCCTGTCAAATTCCGCGATCACATCCTCTTCTTTGTTGAATGCCTTTACGATATTATGGCCGCCGTAAACCTCTTCTACCTGACCGTTCACATGTCCCAGATATTCCTGCTGGCTCTTAAAGTACTTCTGAGAATTCTTCACGATCACCGAGATCATCCCCACAGATACCGGGAGGATCAGAATTGCGATCAGGGTCATCAAGGGGCTGATACTAAGCATCATGACCAGCACGCCGATGATCGTTGTGACCGAAGTTATCATCTGCGTCGCGCTCTGGTTCAAGCTCTGGCTTAAGGTATCCACATCGTTCGTGATCCTTGACAGAATCTCCCCATGGGACATCTTATCGAAATAGTTCATCGGCATACGGTTGATCTTCTCAGAGATCTCCTTTCGCATCCGGTAAGTCAACTTCTGAGATACTCCGGTCATAATATATCCCTGGACAAATGAAAATAACGCACTGCACGCGTACAGCGCCAGCAACAGCAGCAATATCCTGCCGATCTTCTCAAAATCAATCCCGGCTCCGCCTGAGATCTTCCCGACCAGTCCGTTGAATATCTCCGTCGTCGCCCTTCCAAGGATCTTGGGGCCGACGATATTGAAGATCGTACTTCCGATTGCAAATATCACCACAAAAAGCAGCGGAACCTTATATGCGCCAAGATAAACCGCTAATTTCTTCATAGTGCCTCTAAAGTCCTTGGCCTTCTCTCCCGGCATCCCATGTCCTCCGTGCCCCATGGGTCCGCGCCTTCTTCCGGCGGACGTCCTCGTCTCTTTCCCGCTCATACTATCCCGCCTCCTTCATATCGTTTTCCAGTTCCTTCTCCGAGAGCTGGGACGATGCGATCTGATAATATTCCTCGCAATTTTTAAGCAGTTCCCGATGCGTACCCTTCCCTGCGACCTTTCCGTCATCCAGCACTATGATCTGCTCCGCATGGAGGATCGTACTGATCCTCTGCGCAACGATCATCACCGTGCTGTCCTTCGTCTTATCCTTAAGGGCATTCCTGAGCTTCACATCCGTCTTGTAATCAAGCGCCGAAAAACTGTCGTCAAAGATATAGATATCCGGGTGCTTCGCGATTGCCCTGGCAATCGACAACCTCTGCTTCTGCCCGCCTGATACATTCGAGCCGCCCTGGGCGATCGGACTCTGATAACCCTTTTGCTTCTGTCCGATGAACTCCTCCGCCTGGGCGATCGCTGCCGCCTCAGTCATCTCTTCCTTGCCGCCGCCTGGATTGCCATACAGAATATTCGATGCGATATCACCGGAGAAGAGAACTCCTTTCTGCGGCACATATCCCAGCCTGTCACGCAGATCATGCTGCGAAACATCCCGAAGATCCACCCCGTCGATCAGAATCCTGCCCTCCGTCACATCATAAAACCGGGGGATCAGGTTCACCAGCGTTGACTTGCCGCTTCCGGTGCTTCCGATAAATGCAGTCGTCTCCCCCGGCTTCGCGGTAAATGATATATCATGCAGAACATCTTCCTCCGCTCCCGGATACCGGAAGGAAACATGGTCGAATACCACCTCTCCGGCTGCATTTTCCGCAAAATCCTTCGGACTCTCAGGATCATGGATCAGCGTACCGCTTGTAAGGATCTCGTCCACACGGTCCGCAGAAACCGCCGCCCTGGGCAGCATGACCGAGATCATACAGATCATAAGGAAGGACATAATGATCTGCATTGTATACTGGATAAATGCCATCATATCCCCAACCTGCATACTTCCGTCGTTGATACTGTGTCCTCCGACCCAGACGATCAGCACGGCGATACCGTTCATGATCAGCATCATCAGCGGCATCATAAAGGTCATTGCCCGGTTGACGAACAGATTCGTCTTCGTCAGATCCCTGTTCGCGCTGTCAAATCGCTTCTCTTCGTATTGCTCCGTGCTGAACGCCCGGATGACCTGCAAACCAGTCAGGATCTCCCTGCTTACCAGGTTCAGCCGGTCTACCATATTCTGTACCACCTTGAACTTCGGCATCACTACGACGAACAATACCGCAACCACCGACACGATCAGCGCGACCGCCAGCGCAATGATCCACGACATATCTACATTGGTACGGAATACCTTGAAGATTCCTCCGGCCGCCATGATCGGCGCATACAATACCATCCGAAGGATCATCACCGTCAAAAGCTGAATCTGCTGGATATCGTTCGTGCTTCTGGTGATCAGGGAAGCCGTCGAGAACTTATCAAACTCCCCGTTGGAGAAGCTTACCACCTTACGGAACACATCCTTTCTCAGGCTTTGTCCCATTCTGGCGCCTACGCGGGAAGCTATAAGCCCTACCAGAATACTCGCAAGCATTCCAAGCAGCGCAAGCGCCAGCATCTTAGCCCCGGTGCTCAGAATATATTCTGTCTCCCGTCGGTCCAGGTCGATCCCAAGCTTCTCGTATACATTGCCGATATAGACAGCGGCAGACTGCTCCACCATCGTCTCCGGCATCGCTGACAATTGCTCCTCGATCTCTTTTACGATCGCCTCTCTCTGGGAAGCCTCCATCTGCATCCCCATCTCCGGTGAAAATTCGCTGCCGGAAGCAAATCCGCTGCACAGAAGCATCGGTTTGCCCAGGATCTCAGAGAGCTCTTCCATCCTTCCCTCATCTTCCTTCACTTCCCCGGAAATCTCTAACACATTGCCTTCATAAGCTTCTGAAGGCGCCGGACCAGTCTCATAGGCTTCCTTCACCGTTTCCTGTTTTTCAGAAGGAACAAAGAGCAGGAGTTGATTCAGATCCTCCTCCCCGATCACCTCGGGCACCTTCTCTTCAATTCCCTTCTGCTGCAGTCCCACATTCACAATATCCGATGTGTAGGTCGGCAAAGACAGATCGCAATAAGCCTGTACGACCAACACACATAGGATCGCCAGAACCGCACCTCCATATGGTCTTAAGAATTTGAACAGTTTTCCCATATCTCACCTTTCCCTTCTGTTATCCTCTATTATCCTTTATTGCTTTCCATCGTCTTCTCTATGATCGCGCCAAGATCCATCCCCTTAAAATCCTTGGAATTCAGCAGGTTCTCCCTCATCTCCAGAATCAGCCTCCGAAACAGCATCCTCTCCTCGGGCCTGATTCCCTGATACAGCATCTCCTCCATATCAGCCATGACCTCATTCAGATCTCCGATACATTCCTTTCCCCGCTCAGAAAGCTCTATGCGGATAATCCGCTGATCCTTCCCGTCCTGCTCCTTCACGATATATCCCCGCTCCTCTAATTTCCTGAGCGCTACCGTCATGGACGGAGGCTTGATCCCGATCTTCTCCGCCAACTGCCGCTGGGAAATCCTGCCCTCACAGTTCAGCACAAAAAGTATCCCCGCCTGACTCGGTTTTAATCCAAGCGTCTCCATCCGCTTCATCGCCTGGTATTTGCTCAGATGCAACAACTGATGCAGCACGATAAATACGGACGCATCTTCTATATTTTTCATTTTCTCACCTTCCCGCTTGTATCCCGACCGGTATATTGAACCAATCATTTTAATTAGATATCTAACGGTTATACTAGATATTTTTACCAGAAATGTCAACGCATTTCTGGTAATTTATGAATTATTTGGGAAATCTTTATAGAATATTAATTAGATAATAGAATTATTTTACTGAGGTATTGATCCATGATCAGGTCCGTATTTTACAAAAAAATCCCCGCCGCCCGGCAGGGATTTCCTGAACATTTCCGCATCCATACATTGGAAATATATTTCACTATAATGTATCCGAATCTAAAATAATCGTAAACGGCCCGTCATTGACCAGGCTTACCTTCATATCTGCCCCAAACTGTCCCCGCTCTACGACCGGGACCTGTTCCTTGCATTTCCCGATGATATACTCATACATCTCTTCCGCCATATCCGGCGCACCAGCTTCTATGAAACTTGGGCGGTTCCCCTTCTTACAATTCGCATACAATGTAAACTGTGAGATCAGCAACAATTCACCGCCGACCGTATCAAGGGACAGGTTCGTCTTCCCCTGCTCGTCTTCGAATATCCGAAGGCCCAGCATCTTCTTCACCATCTTATCTGCGATCTCCTTCGTGTCGGAATCACAGACGCCGATCAGCACCATAAAACCTTTCCCAATCCTGCCAAGGACTTCGCCGTCCACCTTCACTTCGCTCTCTGTTACTCTCTGGATCACAAACCGCATCTTCTCTTACCTCTGCTTCTTCTTTTCAAAAAAATCGTCTATCTTCTGCTTGATCTCCGCAGGTTTTAAGTATTTTGCCAGATATCCGTCCGGCTTCAAGGATACTAATTTCCTGACGGTCTCCGGGTCTGTCCTTCCCGTCAGGAACATGACAGAGATACCAGCAAATGCATTCTCAGAACGGATCATCTCCAACACCTGCTTGCCGTCGCAGACCGGCATCTCATAATCCAGCAGAACCAACTCCGGCTTATCTAAGATAAGGCACCGGATTGCCGCAGTCCCGGACGAAGCAAGCGCCACGTCATAATCCTCATCCAACAGATTCTTGATCCCCTCGCGGATAGTGATCGAATCATCCACCACAAGCACCTTTGGCTTCTGGCTTGGATTCTCTTCGCGCTTCATTAGATATTTCTCAACCTCAGCCATGGCATTCTCTGCACCAAGCGGCGTAACGATCCCCTTCTTCAGCAGATGCGGAGCTGCCGTGCAGTACGCGAAGTATCCTTCGCCCGTATCGACTAACAGGCTTACCTGCAGCTTTTCGTTCTCGAACACACTCTGGAACTCCTCATAAGTAAGAAGATTCTCTTCCTTTAACTTGTATCCCTCCATATCCGGCATCTGTTCCATAACCCGTTCTACGAACTGACGCGCCGTATACCTCGCCGCATTGATCAGCATGGTCTCCAGCTTGTTCGTCTCGATTCCCATTACCTTACCAACCGTATTGATCAGAAGCCTTTCCTCAAAAACCAGGAAAACCTCGCACTTCTCTTCACTCTGGTTCGTACCGTAGACTAACCGGTAATATACTCCTCTTCCGAACTTCTCTCCGCCATATGTATCGCTGACCACATGCGACTCCAGGCGGAACAGGTCGTATACTAATTGGATGATAATCTTCTTCACAGCCTCCTGCCTGTCTTCCGGCAGAAGCTCATCCCATCTGCTCACGCCTTCGCCCGTAATCGCGCGGTCTTCCATCATAGTATGTCCGATCAGCCATCCGACACAGACCCCGAGGAAATGCTCTACCGATTCGGCGCAATACTCTGTCTGATCAAGCTCCTTTTCAAGCAGCGGCAATGTCTTCTCCCTAAACTCCCGGTGAAGCCGCCTATGGGCTTCAAGCCCCACATAATTAATGGAAGCCATATACTTCTCTTCTTCTACAAAATGCTTCGCCGCATGATCCTTAAAATACTTGATTCCTTCCTGGCACGCCCACTGGCTCTTATCCTTCTCGCCGCTGAATGCGAATAGTTTGGATATAATTTTAAAAAGTCTTTGGTGTTCTCTGTCAATAATGTCCACACCGATATTGTACTCATCCTTCCACACTAACTGATTCTCCATTTGTAATCCTCCTCATTAACAGCTCTCAGCTTAGTATTTTAAAAGAAATAAATATTTACTTATTAATCCGTTATAAATTATACACTAGCCAAATTCGGTTATCAATACCTTTACTGAATCTGCCTTTCTTTTTCCGGGAGCTGAGCCAGAATGATCGCCGCAAACATCAGCACACATCCTGCAAATTCCCTCCTAGAAAGCCTCTCGCCAAGTACGATCCACCCTGCAAGCACAGAAAAGCAGGACTCCAGGCTCAATATCAGCGACGCTACCGCAGGATTCACATTCTTCTGTCCGATGATCTGCAGTGTATAGGCAACGCCGCAGGACAGCACGCCGGCATACATAAGCGGCATCCACCCTTCTAGCATTGCCCCAAGCCTCGGCGTTTCCAGGACAAACATAAAAGGCATTGACGCGATCCCGCACACAAAGAACTGGATACAGGACATCTTCACTCCGTCTACTTTCGGAGAAAAGCGGTCTATCACAAGGATATGCAGTGAAAATATCAACGCACATACAAAGATAAGGATATCGCCCTTACCTACGGTAAAATGCTCCGTAATACATAGGAAATACAGCCCAAAAAGGGCAATCACAACAGCGATCCACACCTTCCATCCAATCCGTTTCCGAAGAAATATACCGAGAACCGGAACGATCACAATATAAAATGCCGTGATAAATCCCGCTTTTCCCGCCGTCGTATACTGAATCCCGATCTGCTGCAAGCTGGTTGCAGCAAAAAGAAGCAGACCGCACGCGATCCCGCCAATCAGAAGGTCCTTCCTGTTCCCGTTGATGAAAGCCGCGGTGTTTTTCCCGTTCAACAGCTTCAGGAATGCGATACATGGAAGCAGCGCCGCTCCTCCGATCAGGCTTCTCACTCCGTTGAATGTAAACGGTCCCAGATAATCCATCCCCATGCTCTGCGCAACGAATGCCGTCCCCCAGATAAATGCAGTTAACACCAACATAAATGCATTTTTCGTCTTCATAACTTCTTAACTCCTTAACATACAAGATCTCTTTCCCACATATTTTCTTATTATAGCATATTTATCCAATTAGGTGTATAATGAATGCAATTTTACGAAACACTGTTAAGAGAGAATTTACCGCCTGCCAGAAAACAGACGGAGTCAGAATAATTATGGAAGAACATACAATAAACCATATGCCAAATTATAATATAAGACACACATCAGACCGTTTTTTCCGGTTCTGCGGTATCCTGATGCTCATAAGCGAAATATGGAAACAATATTGTCTCACTTATATCGTGAATAACGGGACGTATAACTGGTGGTACTTCCCCTTCCAGTTATGCAGTATTCCGATGTATGTCTGCCTGCTCATCCCCTTTAGCGCTTCATCCAAAATACGCGGCGTCCTGCTTGCCTTTCTGATGGATTTCGGACTGCTTGGCGGCATCTTCACCTTCTTCGACACAACGGGAATGCACTACAGCTACCGCCCGCTTACGATTCACTCCTTCGCCTGGCATATCCTTCTGATCATCATCGGAGTCTATGCAGGGCTATGCAGGGCTTCCGACCATTCCCTCAGCGGATTCGCCAAATGCACCTGTCTGTTTCTCGCCTGCTGCCTGGCTGCAACCTTGTTCAATCTTGCATTCCATCCTTACGGCCAGATCAACATGTTCTACATCAGCCCCTATCACTTCATGGGGCAGATCGTATTCCGTGATATCGCAGGGATTCTCGGAAATACCGCCGGAATATTGATTTATATTCTTTCTATTATTATAGGGGCAGGCCTCTTGCATCTGAGTTGGAAACGTGTTACTTTTTAAGCGGGACTTATCATCTTCAGAATATATTCTTAACAAAACGGAGGTATTGTCATGATAACAGAACAATTACTAAGATCCCCTGGTTTCTTATACCAGATCGGGAACAAATATTATTATCTCGGCAAATGGATCTGCAAAGAATGCACGGAAACTGACGCAACCGACTGCGTCATGATGTATCATATGTGCCGAAGCGGCAAGGAAGAGCCGGATACGGCTATGTACTTCAACAAGCTCCGTGCCTACAGTGATTTTGCCCTAGAGGTTCCCTGCAATCCCGCCAAAACCAAAGCCGATATGACAGCCTTGATCGACAGCCTTTCGGATTCTGACCGCGCGTTTCTTAAGAAACAGGTTCAATGTTTTGAAGAAGACTACGGCGGCTAACAACACAAAGAGTGGTTGAATAACCACTCTTTTTATAATCGCTTCTCAAAATTCCCGATCACCGTTGACCCTTCCGTCAGAATCACAAACGCATTCGGATCAATGCTATGTACGATCTGCTTGATCTGATTCACCTCGTATTTGGAAATCATAACAAACAGGATATAGGACCGCATATGCGTATACGCTCCCTCTCCATCCCAGGTGGTAACCCCGCGCCCGGTCTGCTCCATGATCGCCTTGGATATCCCAAGCTTCTTAGTAAATATCATCACGCTCGTATTGATATTCTGAATATGTACCTTATCGACCGTCAGCGAGAATACCGTCGCATAGATCAGAGAATACACAACCGTCTCAATATTGAACATAAACAGACATATCCCGTATACTACCAGATTCAGCAAGATATTAACCTGTCCGACGCTTAAGTTGATCCGTCTCTTCAAACAGCATACACCGATGATGTCCGGACCCCCGGCCGAACCTCTGCCTCTTAAGATCAGGCCGCTTCCGAAGCCTGCAATGATACCGCCTATGATACATGCCGTCAGATAATCCTCGATAATCGGTATACCCGGCACCGGCACCATTACAAGGAAGATACTGATAACAGTCGTACCGAACAGCGACCTCAAGAAGAATTCCTTCCCCATGATCCTCCAGCCCATGCAGAACAGCGGAACATTCATGATATAGTAGATCGCGCCTGCGATATCCATGCCCTGCGGCATCCTGATATGTAGAACACTTATCATGAATGTTCGGATCAACTGCGCGATACCCATGAACCCTCCATTATATAACGCAAGCGGTGTGATCAGCATATTCAGGCCGATCGCATAGATCAGGCATCCCGCAACAATAGACGCTGTCTGCACAGCCTCTTCCTTTTTCCTTCCTTTTATCCCCTTCAGCATCTTTAGTACCTCTCCTTCTATATCTAATGGGCCACCCTGAACTGCAGTTCTGTGATATGCTCCTCTACCTGCTCTGACACATGGATATCCACCCACAGGATCTCATACACATCACTCGCTATCCGATAATCCTTCTCCTTCGCGAAGCTTAACAACCGCGGCAGATAATCATAGTTCTGGTCACAATTTCCGCGGTAACTCAGAGTCAGATAGTCACCGCCGGGGATGACCGTTTTGCCTTCCTCATCGATCATAAATACCCCCGAATACTCTCTGCACCGCCCTTCCTTGGCGCTCTTTGCCGGAATAACGGAACCTATGCGGTTGCTTCCTATGATATACTGTGTCCTTGGATTCTTATTCAGAAGCCTCTTGATCAGTATATCCATCTCCTCATCCTGCTGATATCCCTCGTCTATATAACGGCAGCGCCGGTCCGGCAGCCGTTGAAGCTCTGCCTTGCCCATCTCTTTATTCTCACATTCTGTCAGCATCCGTACACGCTCCTCTACGTTCTTGCGGAGCACTCTCAGCTTCTCCTGCTTCGCTTCGATCATACGCAGTTCATCCTTCAGAAGCTCCTTGGCCGTGTTCACTGTATGATCCTTCAGATAGCCCCCGATCTGCTCCATGGAGAATCCCAGTTCCCTGAGCTCCCGTATCACGTTCAGCCTCCAGATATCCTCCGTACGGTAGAGACGGTACTGATTCTCCCCCCTCCTGGGCTTTAAGATGCCGAGCTTCTCATAGTAACGGAGGGAATCCGTACCGATATGGTACATCTTCGATATCTCACCTATTTTAAAATATTTTTTCATCATCCTGGCAGTTCCTTAATCTGCATTCAGCGGGGTGTAACCCGTTCCTCTCACGATGTCCTGTCCCTGCTCTCCCTGTATCCATTCTACCAGCTTCTTCGTATTCTCGCCGGCGTCCGTCCTTGTAACGGCATAGAATTCCGAAGTCAAAGGATATGTCCCGTCCTCAATGGTCTCCTCCGTCGGCGCAATCCCGTCCACTTCCAGCAGCTTGATCTGCTCATTCTGAATCATTTCCATAGAATAGAAACGGAAGGAGAATCCAAGCGCATTCCTGTAATTCTTATAATCTGCCGTCCGCTCTATAATACCTGCCATCATATCTACTACGTCTTCCTTCGGCGCTTCCATAAGCTCTTTTCCTTCCATAAGCTTCTGCAGCGTACTCTGGCTCCCGCTGCCCTCGCTCCTTTGGAACGCCTTGATCTCTCCCATGCCTCTTACACCCAGTTCGTCCCACTGTGTGATCTCCCCGGAATAGATCTGCCTGATCTGCTCCGTTGTAATCTCCTCCGCTGGATTCTTAGCATTTACAAAAAACACAAAAGCTTCTCTTCCGATAGGCGTCAGCTCAAATTCCACGCCCAGCTTCTTCGCATACTCCACCTGCCCGTCTGACGGAGCCGCCGCAAAGATAATATCTGCCTCCCCGTCTGCAAGGTTCTCATAAGCCTGGGGCGTCTTCGTACACCGCAGATATTCATCGGAACAGATATCATATCTCTCTCCCGTCAGAACTTCCTTCGGATAAACCATTCTGGCAAATGACGAGTAGATCGGATACAGCGCCGTTGCACCGTCCATCCTTGGAATATCTTCTGTGAACCTGATATCAGGTTCTTCTTCCGGGATATATACCTTGCTGTCATCGCCGTAGGGCGCGTAAGTATACAGCAGGTTATCATTCTCACCGACCTTGGGTATACTTCTGATATACAAATCATACGCGGTGTTCCCCAGAAGAGCCAGCACTAGGATTCCGCTCAGCACACAGATAGTAATCCAGACCTTCTTTTTCTTAAGGACTCCCCACATTAGACAGAGAAGAGCACTCACCGCCATCACGGCAATACAGGCCAAGATGGCAGTATAACGGTTCGGAGATACTCCCAGAACCGCCTGTATCAACAACGCCGCAAACCCTATGCCAAGAAACGCGGCCGGCGCCGTCAGCAATAACAGCCAAATCGTCAGGATGATCCTTCCCAATGTCTGCTTTTTCTTTCTGATCAGAAAGAGTCCCAAGAGCAGCATACCCAGATGCGCCCATAAAAACACAAAAAATATCAACATATATCTTCTCCCTACCGAATCCTACCTCACTGCTGCATATTTATCCATATTCCCGAAATCATCTAAAACCGACTCCGCAGACCTATATCTTAATTATAGTTGATAATGCTATCAAAAACAATCTTAAAAACTCTCTTGACCTTAGTATTATACTAAGGTTTAGAATATCCATACTGATATATACATCTATAATTGGTATATACATCTATAACCAGAAAATATTATCTACAGCCAGGAGGATTTATCTATGAAGCTGGAAGGCAGATCACTTATACATGACTTTTTCCGTTTTATCATACCGTCGCTGATCGCGCAGTGGGTCTATGCCCTCTATACTATGATCGACGGTATGTTTGTGGCGCGGGGAGTATCAGAGCTTGCACTGTCCGGCGTCAATATCGCTATGCCCTTTGTGACCCTGTTATTTTCCGTTGCTCTGATATTTGCCGTCGGCTCCTCTACCGTTATCGCCATTCTTCTGGGACGCAGGGAGGACACACAGGCGAAGGAAGTATTTACCCAGAATATCCTGACAGTAATCCTTGTGTCAGCCGTGATCACCGCCGCTGTACTGTGGAAATCCAAAGAGATCGCCCTGTTCCTCGGCGCAACCGAACTCACGATAGAGTATGTCCGAACATATATTACCACCATCGCCTGCTTCTCCGTCTTTTTCATCTGCTCCTATTCACTGGAGATATTGATCAAGACCGACGGCTACCCCATGACGGCGACCGTTATCGTCACGGCCGGAGCTGTGTTAAACTGCATCCTCGACTATCTGTTCGTGATCGTATTTCACAAGGGCGTCTGGGGCGCGGCATTCGCGACAGGGCTCTCGCAGTTGATCGTGATGCTTCTGTATCTGACACATTTCTGCAGCAGCAGGACACATATGAAACCGGTCCGCTTCACCTTGTCCCTGGCCCTTGCCTGGCGGACGGTGAAAATCGGTCTATCCTCCGGGATCACGGAATTCTCTGCGGGAATCGTGATCTTCCTGTTCAACCGTGCGATCCTGACATACCTCAGTGAAGAATATATCGTCTGCTACACCATCGTCTCCTATGTCAGCACCATCGTTGTGATGTCCATGGCGGGTATCGCCCAGGGGATACAGCCGTTGGTCAGCTATTATTACGGCAAAGGAATGCCCGGTAAATATCATCGGCTGTTAAAATACGCCCTGATCTTCGGCGCTGTCTTCTCCGCGGCTGCCTTTCTGGTATCCCGGGCCGCTGCAGTCCCTTTAGTCAATCTTTTTATCTCGCCTGACCTGACAGATCTGCGTAACGCCTCTGTAAGAGTCTTTTACACATTCTCTTACTCTTTTCTGCTCTGCGGATTAAACGTTATTATCGGAGGATATTTTACGGCGATCGAATATCCCAGATCCGCTATGGCAATCTCCCTTGGCCGGGGCTTCCTCTTCGTTGCCCTGAGCCTTCGTATCCTTACGGCTCTCTATGGCGGAGACGGGATATGGTGGGCCGCCGCGGCGGCAGAGGGACTCTGCCTGCTGCTTACAGGTGTATTGTTCCTGTATTATAAGCGAAAATAGGCTTGACTGAATCTTGCCCTCACTCTATAATTTAAGGTAGAAATCAGCTTGCATAACTGCCATAACAGTTGCGTGTTATGGCAGTTTTTTGAAAGGAGTAATCTGTTATGAATTATGATGTTATCATAGTAGGCGCAGGCCCCGGAGGAATCTTCTCCGCCTACGAATTGATCAAGAAAAACGAACACCTCAAGATCGCCGTCTTCGAAGCCGGCGTTCCGCTTAAGGACAGGCATTGTCCCATCGACGGCAAGAAAGTGAAGTCCTGCATCAAATGCAAGACCTGCGCAATTATGAACGGTTTCGGCGGCGCCGGCGCATTTTCAGACGGGAAATACAACATCACCAACGATTTCGGCGGTACTCTCTATGAGTATATCGGCAAGGAACAAGCGTTGGATCTGATGCGCTATGTGGATGACATCAACACCAGCCACGGCGGCGAACAGACGAAGATGTATTCTACCGCCGGGACCCAGTTTAAGAAGGTCTGCCTGCAGAATAAGCTGAAGCTTCTGGACGCTTCTGTGCGCCATCTCGGAACGGATATCAACTATATCGTTCTTCAGCAGTTATATGATGAGCTGAAGGATAAGGCAGACTTTCATTTTAACACTGCGATAGACAGTCTGGAAACCATAGACGGAGGTTACCGCGTCCACTACAAAGAGCACACCGCCGACTGCCGGAAATGCATCATCTCTGTCGGAAGAAGCGGAAGCAAATGGATGGAGAAGATCTGTCATGAGCTTGATATCCCAACCAAATCCAACCGTGTGGATATCGGCGTGCGTGTGGAACTTCCCGCCGTCATCTTCTCCCATCTGACCGACGAGCTGTACGAGAGCAAGATCGTCTACCGCACGGAGAAATTCGAAGATAATGTCCGTACCTTCTGTATGAATCCTTACGGTATCGTGGTAAATGAGAACACTAACGGCATTGTCACCGTCAACGGCCACAGCTACGAGGATACCGAGCATCAGACTGATAACACGAACTTTGCACTGTTGGTTGCCAAGCATTTCTCCGAACCGTTCAAGGACAGCAACGGTTACGGTGAGAGCATCGCAAGGCTGTCTAATATGCTCGGCGGCGGCGTGATCGTCCAACGGTTCGGCGATCTGGTAAGGGGCCGGCGAAGCACCGCCAACCGAATCCAGGAAGGGCTGGTAACGCCTACTCTTGCCGCCACCCCCGGCGATCTAAGTCTTGTACTGCCGAAGAGAATCCTGGACGGTATTATGGAGATGATCTATGCTTTGGATAAGATCGCTCCGGGAACCGCTAATGACGATACCCTTCTCTACGGCGTGGAGGTCAAATTCTATAACATGGAAGTGGAGATCGACGAGAATCTGGAGAGCAGGTACAAGGGACTCTACATCATCGGAGACGGAAGCGGGGTTACACATTCCCTTTCCCATGCTTCAGCCAGCGGAGTGTATGTTGCGCGGCATATTGCCGAATCTATCTGACGCTGCCGCATACAAATGCTGCATGGTACATTGCTTAATCTATCTGACACTGCCGCATATAAATGCTGCATGGCATATTGTTGAATACAAAAATAACTGTCAAAGCCCTTCATGGCCTGACAGTTATTTTTAATATATCCTGAAATACCCGTTCATCGCTGCATTTCCTAGTACACCGAAAAATAAGTTCCTAGCCATATAGCGCAGAATGATTTTTTATATGCAAGGCGGAGGAATGAGGCGTAGTGGGCGCTACGCCGATTGACGACAACGACGCAGATGGAAAATCAGGCAAGTTATATGGTTGGTTACTTATTATTCGGTGTACTAGGGGAGAGGAGCGGGATGAAGCAGACATTGCTGATTGTGGATGATGAACCGGGTATGGTTGAGATGATGAAGAGTTATTTTGCCGATACTTATAATGTGATGACCGCTATGAGCGGAGAAGAAGCGGTTCGCAAATCGTCGTGCGGCCCGGATCTGATACTTCTTGACATCAATATGCCGGGGATGGACGGCCTGACGGTCTGTGAACGGATCCGCGGGTTTGTCTCATGCCCGATTCTGTTTCTCACTGCGCGGGTGGAGTCTGCCGATAAGATTCGCGGATTTCAGGCCGGAGGAGATGATTATATCGTGAAGCCTTTTGACCTCTATGAGCTGGGGGCGAGAGTTGCCGCGCATCTCAGAAGGGAACAAAGGCGGCAGGAGAATTCGGCGGTACGGTTCTTCGGGGAATTGACGGTTGATTATACAGGGCGGACGGTTTCTGTGAACGGCGAGCAGGTTTCCTTGTCGAAGAGGGAATTCGATATACTGGAACTGCTCTCGGTGAATGCCGGACAGGTATTCGACAGGGAGAGGATCTACGAGATCGTGTGGGGAATAGACGGGGACGGCAGCAGCGATACGATCATGGAACATATACGGAAGATTCGGGCAAAGCTTGCGGTATATACACTGCATAGCTTCATAGAGACAGTCTGGGGGTGCGGATACCGGTGGAACGGCTGAGAGGGACGAGAATTAAGAATATGAGCTTTAAAAATATGAGTCTTAAGAGGTCGATCTTCGTATTATCGGTCGGATGTGTCGCAGCTTCCCTTGTATTGGTCGTACTGGTATTCTGTATATGCAAAGATATCCAAGGCCGTTATATAGGAATGTTTTATAAGGATTTCCATATAGGGCTGATAACGGAGATCGAAAAAGAGCCGGATATGTACGGGCTTAATTTAGAACAGCAAAGGATTCCATGGCTGATGGACGGTATCTGGATGCTGGCATGTGTTCTGCTTCCTGTGAGCGGTCTTGGAATTGCCGGACTATTATTTTACAGGATCAAATTAAAAACACCGATCGCCGTACTTAAGGAAGGTACGGAGCGTATTCTGAGAAGGGATCTTGATTTCTCGGTCGCGGCGTCGTCGGAGGATGAATTAGGGGAGCTGTGCCGGGCCTTTGAGATGATGCGGGCGGAGCTTCTGCGGTCGAACCAGGAATTATGGGAGCAGGCAGAGGAGCGCAAAAGGCTGAATGCGGCATTTTCCCACGACCTGCGCAATCCGGTCACGGTGTTGAAGGGGACGGTGAAGCTTCTTAAAGAAGGAAAACAGGATGACCAGGCTCTTGACAGGCTGGAGAGCTATGCTCTCCGTATTGAGAACTATGTTGAGACGATGAGCGGCATACAGCGGCTTGAGCAGATTCCGGTCCGCCGCGGCAGATATGAGTATGTCAAGCTGCGGGCAGAACTGGAGGATACGGCGAAGCTCCTTGCTCCGGCGTTACAATATACGATCGATGCGCCTATAGAAGGAGAGATACGGCTGGATCACGGGATATTCCTGAATATCCTGGAGAATCTGACGGGTAATGCGGCGCGTTTTGCTGAAAGCAGATTGGAAATACGGCTAAAAGTGAAGGGAGAGTATGCGATTCTCTCCGTACAGGACGATGGATCAGGTTATCCGGCAGAATTGGTGCGCAGCGGTCCGAAGCCGTTCGGGAAAATGAAGGAGGAAGCGTCGCATTTTGGAATGGGATTATATAGCTGTCAGCTCTTGTGTAAGAAACATGGAGGAATGTTGGAGCTTGAGAACCCGGCAGAGGGCGGCGCGTTGGCAAAAGCATATTTTAGGATATAAAACCTTGAGCGTTTTTTGAGATTTATTCGTTACACTCTCTTTATCATCAGATAAGGAGAGTGATTTTTATGCATATCGAAGCAAAGGAATTGTCCAAGATCTATGGAAGCGGGGAAGGGAAGGTGACGGCGCTTGACAGAGCAAGCCTTGTGATCGGGACCGGTGATTTTATCTCTATCATGGGTCCGTCGGGAAGCGGGAAGAGTACGCTTCTGCATCTGCTGTCCGGGCTTGACCGTCCAACCTCCGGCGTATTGACCTACGGCGGAAGGGATATCTATAGTTTTACCGACAGAGAATTGTCGGCGTTTCGCCGCCGGCGTATCGGATTTGTCTTCCAGCAGTTCAATCTGCTGCCGGTCCTTACTGCCAAAGAGAATATTATCATGCCTTTGCTGCTGGATAAAAAGCAGCCGGATACAGAATATCTGGAGAAGCTTACGAGGCTTCTTGGAATTGAAGGGCGGCTTATGCATCTGCCCCACGAGCTGTCAGGCGGTCAGCAGCAGCGTGTCGCGATCGCGAGGGCGCTGATCGCACAGCCGGAGATCATATTTGCAGACGAGCCGACAGGAAACTTAGACAGTAAGAGCGGCAGTGAAGTGATGGAAATGCTTGAAAGCATTCAAAAGGAGATGGAGAAGACCCTGGTGATCATCACTCACGACAGCCGGATCGCCAGGAGGGCAGACCGGCAGTTCATGATCGTCGACGGTGTTCTTACGGAGGTGGATGCATGATGAAGTCCTATCTGTCTCTGGCATGGAAAGAAATAAAGACGCAGAAGGTAACTTCCGTTCTGATCCTGATCGCAATGGTCCTGTCGGCAACGGCGACGGCTGCGCTCGGGCAGTCGGTCGGTATCTTACAGTTTATGCGCGTCAATCAGGCCGCAAGCCTGAACGGGGACCGTTATGCGTCCTTTCATCAGTTAACCGAAGAGCAGAATGAGAAGCTGCATTCGGACGGGCGGCTTAAGGATGTGGGGAGCATCATCAACTTAGGTTCCGCAGAGATCCAGAACAGCGGGCTTACCCTGCATCTTCGGGAGTATCAGGGGGAAGCGCTTAAGGCATATCCAGACGTTGGGGCGGTAGAGGAAGGAAGGCTGCCGCAAGGGAAAGGAGAGATCGCACTATCGGGAGACACTCTCAAATATCTCGGTCTTGAGGCGCGTCTGGGTTCGGCGGTCACCTTGCCTGTCAGCATTGCGTTGATGAGAGACGACCGTCTGCCTTATGAATATACGGCGGATTTTGTACTGACCGGAATCCTTAAGAATAATTATAAGGGGTATGTAAGCGGTACGCTTAACGCTGTTGTGGGAGAAGGGACAGCGAAGGAACTGCTGCCCGAACGCTATCTGCTCTATTCGGCAGATTTTAAAACCACTGGCACAGAGCAGTTCCAGTCTGTTGTAGATGAGTTGGCGCTTAAGTTAGGGGTGCAAAAAGAGAATATCCAGTATAATTGGGTTTTGTTAAATGCACTCGGCATTGACTATGCCCAAAAAGAGGGCGAAGGGGAAGATAAGGGATTCCCGTTTATGACGGCGGCATGTATTATGGTCGGGGTGTTGATCTTGCTGGCAGCAGGACTTGTCGTCTACAATATCCTTAAGGTAGCCGTGACCAAACGAATCCGTGAATACGGTACGCTTCGCGCCATCGGAAGTGAGAAGGGACAGATCTATGCGTTGGTGACGGTTCAGCTCTTGATCCTGTGCGGGATCGGGCTGCCCTTGGGTCTTGTCCTGGGGATGTTGTCAGCCAAAGGCATTCTGGCTGCCGCGGCCGGATTCTTAAGCCCGGATATATTTCTTGCTGAAAGCACGCAGGAATTGAATCAGGCGATCGCAGACAGCGATGCCAATCTTCTGCCGCTGGTAGTAAGCGCGGCGGTGACGATTTTATTTGCCGTGCTGGCGGCGTTTCCTTCTGCACGGTATGCAGCCCGCATCTCGCCGACAGAGGCCATGGGCGGAAGGAGTACGAAGATCAGGCGCCGCAGCAGAAAGCAGAAGAAGATCCGTAATTTTGAAGCATTTTATGCGCGGCTGAATCTAAGACGGAATCTTGGCCGCACGGTGATCACGGTTCTATCCATTGTGATGAGTATTACAGTCTTTGTTGCGCTTCAGAGCTTCAGCGCCTTGTTGGATGCAAGCAGCGATGTGCAGAAAATGTATCTGGGCGACTATGCTGTGACGAACGAGACGTCCGGAATGTCCCCCCAGGCCGTATCGCAGCTTGAAGCTCTCGGGCTGACGGCGGATCTTGCTGCGGCAAAGTTAACGCATTATATGCAGGATGAAGAGGGGAACATACCGATAGATCTGGATATAGATCTTAATCCTAGCGAGAATTTTCAGATCGCGTCCGTCGACGAACCGCGTCTGAGCAGTTATGTGCCGAAGCTGTCGAAGGAGGATATCGAAGACTTGAAGAAGGGTACGGCATGCCTTGCCGTGAATCCGATTCCGTTCACTTATCAGGGAGAGGAGATACCGCATACAGAACTGCATCAGGGTGAGACGGTCACAGTGAACGGAGTGCGCCTTCGGATCGCAGGAATCTCAGAGGATCCGGTCTGTATCGGCAGCGGTGAATTCCTAAACGGCGTGCAGGTGATCGTTACCGATTCGCTCTATGCTATGCTGACAGGAGACGACGGGTATACGGAGATTTATCCGACTCTTAAGGAAGATGCGGATGCGGAGATTTTTGAGAAATGGCTGGATGAATGGTGCGCCGAGAGCCCGGGGACTTATTGGCTGTCCTACCGGCAGGCAGATGCACAGATGGCGGAGAGCTTTGAGCAGATCCGGTTCCTTTGCTGGGGACTGATTTTATTCATCGGACTGATCGGTGTATTGAATATCGTCAATACTGTGTACACGAATATCCACACCCGTATCCGTGAGATCGGGATGCAGAGAGCGGTCGGGATGAGTAAGCGCAGCCTTTACGTGACATTTCTGTGGGAAGGGGCGTATTACGGTCTGCTCGGAGCGGCGCTTGGAGCGGTATTCGGATATATCTGTACGGTATTTATCAAAGCGGCGGTGACAGACGAGATCAGGCTTACTGCATTTCCTCTGCTTTCGGTTCTTGAAGCGGCGGCGGTGTCTGTGGCGGCGTGTCTTACAGCGACGGCATTTCCGCTTAGGGCGATCGGGAAGATGAGTATCGTAGATTCCGTTGAGACGGTAGAGTAAAAAGATATAATGGAATTAAAAAAGGAGTGCATCTATCGCAGATGGACTCCTTTTAAATATGTGGTGTTAGATCGTCCGTCCGTACCGCTTGGTGACGGCGCGGATCTCATCCTTAAGTTCGTCGGTCAGATCTTCTTTGGTCAGTCTCCATTTCCAGTTATTCCCGACGGTGGAAGGCTTATTCATGCGGCAGCTGTTATCAAGCCCCATGTAATCCTGTATAGGGATGATGCAGGTCTTGGCATTGCTCCGCATTACCAGAGAGATGAAGGACTTGTATAGCTGCTCCTTCGGCGTATAATGATCGCACATATAATCCCTTGCGGCAGCCTGTTCTTCAGGAGTAATGGAATCAAACCAGCTGACGATGGTCTCATTGTCGTGGGTTCCGGTGTAGGCGACGCTGTTCTCTGCGTAATTGTGAGGCAGATAGTCGTTGGCAGAACCGGTATCTCTGGAATCAAAGGCGAATTCCAGAACCTTCATGCCCGGGAAACCGCTCTCGTGCACCAGCCAGCGGACGGAGTCTGTCACGTAGCCAAGGTCTTCGGCGATCACTTCATGACTGCCGAGGTGCTGCTCCATACACTGGAATAATTCTATGCCGGGGCCCTTCTCCCAGTGGCCGTTTGCCGCGGAGTCCTCCCCGTAAGGAATGGAATAATATTCGTCAAATCCGCGGAAATGATCGATCCTTAATACATCGTACATCTGGAAACAGTATGCAAGGCGGGAGATCCACCATTCATAATTGGTGTCACGGTGATATTCCCAGCGGTAGAGAGGATTCCCCCAGAGCTGTCCGTCGGCGGAGAATCCATCCGGCGGGCATCCTGCCACCGCAAGCGGCACATTCCGCTCGTCTAGCTGGAACAGTTCCGGGTGTGACCAGGTGTCGGCGCTGTCCATTGCAACATAGATAGGAATGTCCCCGATCAGGCGGATGCCTTTTTGGTTGGCGTAGGACTTGAGAGCGCTCCACTGTTCATAGAACTTGAACTGCATATACTGATGGAACTCTACATATGGGAACAGCTCGTTATAGTATTCCTTCATGGCAGAGCCTTCGCGCAGACGGATATCCTCGGGCCACTGATCCCAGGAGATATTGCTGAACTGTTCTTTGATCGCCATAAACAGGGCATAGTCGGAGAGCCACCACTTGTTCTTGCGCACAAAATGCTGGTAATCATGGTTCTCGGTGATCCAACTGCGCTGATATGCTTTGTAGAGCAGAGTATAGCGTGCTTTGTAGAGCTTCTCATAATCTACGGTATCCGCTCTGTCTCCGAAGTCGATCGCGTCGCATTCTTCCTGATGCAGCACGCCTTCCTCGACCAGGGCTTCCAGGCTGATGAAATATGGGTTTCCGGCGAAAGTAGAAAATGATTGATAAGGAGAATCACCGTAGCTGGTGGGGCCAAGCGGAAGGATCTGCCAGTAGGACTGTCCGGCCTCCTTAAGCCAGTCGATGAAATCATATGCACTTTGAGTAAAACCGCCGATACCGTAACGGGACGGCAGACTGGTGATGGGGAGTAGAATCCCTGCTGTTCGTTTCATATATGTTACCTCCTATAGTTCTGCAGCCTGCAGGATTATGCCGCCGCAGAAAATCTCTCTAACATAAATGTACATCTTTTTTGGAAAAAGCGCAATCCCAAAACACCTCAAATCCGTTCATTTTTTACAATAATGTTAGATTAATTTAACGATATAGAGTATAATCTATAGAACAGAAGAAAAACAGAAAGGAATCAGATCTATGATAAAAAAATACAGATTTGGCACGCCGTTTGAGACGGAAGCCGTTGTAAAAACGATGGAGACAGAACAGGGAACGCCGGAATTCGGAGAGATCAGTACAGAGGAAGGATTTGCCTTCACATACCGGATGGACGGGGAGGATGTCGTCTACGGCCTGGGAGAAGCGAACCGCGGCCTGAACAAGAGGAATTACTGCTATATCAGCAATTGTACGGACGACCCGAACCACACGGAGGCGAAGATGTCCTTGTACGCCGCGCATAATTTTATCGTGATATCCGGCAAAGAGACCTTCGGCTTGTTTTTCGATTATCCGTCGAAGATCGCATTTGACATCGGTTATACGAAAGAAGAACTTCTGCAGGTGAGCTGTGAGTATGCGGATCTGTATCTGTATGTGATAACGGGAGAGAGCGCCTATGATATCGTAAAGCAGTTCCGTAAGATCATCGGAAGAAGCTATATTCCGCCGAGATTCGCATTCGGCTTCGGGCAGAGCAGATGGGGGTATAAGACCAAGGAGGATTACCGGAGCGTGGCGGACGGATACCAGGACAATCACATTCCGATCGATATGATCTATATGGACATTGATTATATGCAGGATTTTAAGGATTTTACCCTGAATGAGGAGAATTTTCGGGATTTCCCGGAATTTGTCCGTGAGATGAAGGAGCGGGGGATCCGCCTGATTCCGATCATAGATGCGGGCGTGAAAGTGGAAGAAGGATATCCGGTCTATGAAGAAGGCGTTGAGAAGGGATATTTCTGCAAGCGTGAGGACGGCAGTGATTTTGTAGCGGCGGTGTGGCCCGGGGATACGCATTTCCCGGATGTGCTCAACCCGGAAGCAAGGAGATGGTTCGGCGGCAAGTACCGTTTCCTGATCGACCAGGGAATCGAGGGGTTCTGGAATGATATGAACGAGCCGGCGATCTTCTATTCACGGGAAGGGATCGAGGAATTGAAGGAGACGATCAAGAGATATGTGCAGGAGGACATGGAGACGATCCCGGTCTGGGAGCTGGAGGGTCTGGTAACAGGAATCGCGAATAATCCAGAGGATTACAGGAGGTTCTATCACAATGCCGGCGGCAGGATGATCCGGCATGACAAGGTGCATAATCTGTTTGGATATAATATGACGCGGGCAGCAGCAGAGGCATTCGACAGGATCGTCCCGGATAAGAGGCTTCTGATGTTTTCCAGGTCTTCTTACATCGGGATGCACCGTTACGGAGGGATCTGGACGGGTGACAACAGATCTTGGTGGTCCCACATCCTTCTGAATCTTAAGATGATGCCGTCGCTGAATATGTGCGGTTTCCTGTACACAGGCGCAGACCTTGGAGGATTTGACAATGACGCCACCAGAGATCTTGTGCTGCGGTGGATGGCGCTTGGGGTATTCACGCCTTTGATGCGCAATCATTCAGCTCAGGGAACCAGAAGGCAGGAGGCCTATCAATTCGGAGACACTGAGGACTTCCGGGGGATCGTGGAGACAAGATACCGTCTGCTCCCTTACCTGTACAGTGAATACATGAAAGCAGCCCTGAATGATGATATGTATTTCAGGCCTCTTGCTTTCGTATATCCTGAAGATTCCTTTGCCGCCGGCGTGGAGGATCAGATGATGCTGGGCGGCGAGGCTATGATCGCGCCGGTCTATACGCAGAATGCAAAAGGCCGTTACGTCTATCTGCCGGAGGATATGCTGTTCGTGAAGTTCGCAAAGGACGGCGCGTATACGGAGGAACTTCTGACGCAGGGACATCATTATGTAGAGATCGCGGTCAATGAGGTACCGCTCTTTATACGGAAGGGAAGGTGTATTCCGCTTGCAGAGGCGGCTGAATGCATGGAGAAGCTTGATACGGCGAACCTTAAGATGCTCGGTTTTGAGCATGCGGAGTACACGCTGTACGAGGATGACGGGATCGGCAAGGACTATGAGAATCCGGCGAATTATAGGGTCTTAAGATGCGGTTAAGACGCGATTAAGACGCGGATTATAGATACTTGTTGCTGATACTGTTTTATGATATAATTTTCATGGATTAATATAGCTTGCCGGACTTACGGCAGGGGTACATTGTTGTATACGAAGTATCGTTACGGAGGTGTTATATGATAACGATCAAAGATATGGCCGATATGCTGGGGATCAGCACGACGACGGTGTCGAATGTCATCCATGGAAAGACAAGCGAGGTCTCGCAGAAGACGGTGGAGAAGGTAGAAAAATTATTAAAAGAATATGATTATGTTCCGAATAACAGCGCCAGAAGCCTTACGCAGAAGTGTTCCAAGATCATCGGCGTTTCGCTGAAGGGCAGGAAGGATCAGTATGATAATATAATAGCGGACCCGTTTTTCAGCGTGCTGCTAGGGGCGATCGAATCAGAGATACGCAGCAGAGGATATTTTATGATGATCTATACATCGGATGATATCTCTGAGCTGATCAGGAATATCCTGACATGGAACGTTGACGGCCTGATCCTTCTGGGGATATTGCATGATGATTTTGTTAAGATCAAGAGCAGGTATAAGAACCCGGTCGTTCTGATAGACAGTTATGCGCCCAGGGATATCATGAATTATGTGAATGTGGGACTGGATGATGAGAAGGGTGCTTACGAGATGACTCTGCATCTTCTGGACCGCGGCCACAGAAGGATCGCATTTCTGGCGGATAACATGGAGGGTGTGGATTATATCCGCTATATCGGCCATCAGAAGGCTCTGGCTAAGTACGGACTTAAGGCAGATTCGAAGGACCTGCTGATCATCCGCCCCGGAACGGCTGAGAGGGAGGCAAGTATGGAAGAGCTGTTCTATCTGTCCAGGAATTATACGGTATTTATGTGCTGTTCGGATTACTGGGCAGCATTGCTGATGAGCTATTTCAGCGATCGGGGAGTGAGGATTCCGGAAGATCTGTCCTTTACGGGATTTGACGACGTCCTGCTGTCCAGGATCATCCGGCCGGCGCTTACGACGGTCCGGCAGGATCCTGCGAAGAGAGGAAGGCTTGCCGTGAATACGCTGATAAAGATGATCCAGGAGGAAGAGATCCCGGAGTGGGATGTGAAGCTTCCCATTGAGCTCGTTGTGAGGGACAGCGTGAAGACGATCTCGGCATATGGCAGCTACAGTCAGGAGAATGATATGAGCGGCAGTTGTAACGACGGGAATGCAGACGAATAGATCGAATAGATAAATTTAGAGAGAGTAGGTTAGGAAGACCTGCGGACGGAGGTTTTGCCGCGCAGATTGCGCTGCAAGAGAATCTTTGCCCGCAGGTTTTTTGCGTTGGATCAGGAGGATATGCAAAAGAATGGCTGAAATGACTTTTGCGTATAAGGGAAAGCGTTGTGAAGTTGCATAATAATTACGTCATAAATTTGTAAAAGATAAATAAAAATATGTCTTTAGATATATTTTTTGAAACTTATGCGCAAAAGATATTGCAAGATTATAAAATAAATGCTAATATATCTAGCAAGATACCTTATGCGCAAAAGGTAGAAAATTTTATTTGTTATAACAAAAATAATCAAACTGTGGAGGACAAAATGAAAAGGAAAGTTATTGCAGCATTTTTGGCGGCAACGATGGTATTAGGTTTAGCAGCATGCGGTTCATCAGGCGGAGATTCTGATGGCGGCTCAGGCGGCGGTTCTTCATCTGGTTCAGACGGCAAAACAATTCGCCTGGTAAATGGTAAGATCGAGATAGACGGTACTTTGAAAAAACTGGCTGAGATGTACAAGGAAGAGAGCGGCGTGACGGTTGAGATCGAATCTATGGGCGGCGGTGTTGACATCCAGGGTACGATCAAGGGCTACTATCAGGCTGGCAATATGCCGGATATCTTTGTAAATGCGTTAGGACCTGAGTTCAAGAACTGGTCTGGAATGCTGGTGGATATGAGCGATGAGAAGTGGGCGGCCGACACAGATAACGCATATGTCGACGCTGAAGAAGGAACCATCGGATATCCATATACCGTAGAGGCTATCGGTCTTGCTTACAATAAGAGCATTATTGAAAAGGCTGAGATTGACCCGGCTACGCTTACAGATACGGCAAAACTTGAAGAAGCATTTAAGACTCTGGATTCCAAGAAGGATGAGCTTGGTATCGATGCAGTAGTAGGTTACTGTGCAGAACCTACAAACCTTTACTGGTCAACAGGCCAGCATGTATTCGCGAACTATCTGGATGCAGGTCTTGAGCGCGATGACACTACATATATCGATCTTCTGAACGACGGCGGTAAGTTTGACGAGGAACGTCTCACAGATTTTGCTGAGTATGTCGGTGTTTTGAATGAGTATTCTGACCCGGCGCTGTTGGTTTCCGGTACATACGATCAGCAGATCTTAAACTTTGCTTCCGGTAAATACGCGTTTGTTACACAGGGTTCCTGGATCGGGGCTACTATGACGACAGATGACAAGGACGCCTATGACGCAGCAGGGAATTTTGAGGTCGGAATGATTCCTTATGCGTTCCAGGACGGTATTGACACGATCCTCACAAATTCACCTTCCTGGTGGTCTGTATACTCTGAGGGCAATGTAGATGAAGCGAAGGCATTCTTACAGTGGATGTCAGAAGACGCTGCTCAGAAGGTACTGGTTGAGGAGGCCGGATTCATCAGTCCGTTCAAGTCCTGTACTTATGTTGCGTCAGATCCGTTTGCACAGGCGATGGTAGATTATATTTCAGCAGAGAAGACTTCATCCTGGCACTGGCTTGATATGAAAGAAGGCTATGCAATGAACTACACCGGTCAGGTATTTGCCGACTATGCGTCAGGCGCTTTGGATACGGAAGGCTTTATAAAGACAATTCAGCAGGTTAGTGAGGCTTGCTACGCGAACTAATTTTACGGGGGCGTAACCCTTGGAATTAGACCACTGTTTAAGAGGTGGACGGCAGCGGCGTGCTGCCGTCCTTTTTGTCATGAAAAATAAGAGAGAGGAGCTGTAACAATGGCTGAAAACTCAAAAAATACAAAATTGTTGTCCTATGTTCTTCTGGCCGCGGGCATTGCAGGTCTGGCGTTTGCACTGGTTCTGGATTTTAGCGGCAGCAGTGCTTCTTACAGAGGACCATTGCTGGTGATCGGCGCGGTCGTATTTCTGGTTGGCCTGTATTTCTTCCCGACAGTAGAACATCATCGCAGCATTATCAACTTTATATTCCTGTTTCCGCTGCTGTTTACGTTTGCCGTAACAGTTCTTATCCCGTTAGGCCTGGGTATTATTTACTCATTTACGGACTGGAACGGAATCCGGCTGACAGGGGTTGTCGGATTCGCCAATTATGCAACGATGTTTAAGGATCCGTCCTTTGTATGGTCTGTGCTGCTTACATTTTTGTTTGTTATATTCAACATGGTTCTGATCAATGTGATCGGGTTTATGCTTGCCCTGCTCTGTACATCGAAGATGAGAGGGATCAATTTCTTCCGTGCGTCGTATTTCCTGCCGAACCTGATCGGCGGTATCGTACTGGGTTATATCTGGCAGTTCGTATTCAATAACGTGCTGATACAGATCACATCCAAGTGGGGGATGATGAATTCTATCCTGGCCAATACAAAGACAGCGTTCGCGGCGATCGTAGTCGTATATATCTGGCAGTACGCAGGTTATATCATGCTGATCTATGTGACAGGACTTACAACCGTTCCGAAGGATGTTCTGGAAGCGTCCCAGATCGACGGAGCCAACGCTCTGACGACTCTGTTCAAGATCAAGATACCTATGATCGCGTCCACAGTTACGATCTGTACCTTCCTGACACTGACATCAGCGTTCAAGCAGTTTGACGTGAATATGGCGCTGACCAACGGTACCGGATCTGTGGCAGATTTCATGGGAAGTTATCTGACCAACGGTACACAGATGCTCGCCCTTAATATCTATAATACGGCGATCACGAAGAACAGTTATGCGCTCGGACAGGCGAAAGCCGTTCTGTTCTTCATCATTCTGGCAAGTGTATCGATCATTCAGGTTCGTATATCCAACAGCAAGGAGGTGGAATTGTAATGAAAATGAAGAAATCCAGCAAAATAATCTTTACAATTCTTGGCACGATAGTTGCAGTTTACACACTGTTCCCGTTCTATCTGGTTGTGCTGAATACCTTTAAGAATGCCAACGGCATCGTATCCAATCCGGTAGGCTTTGGCGGGGTAAGCTTTTCACAGTTGATGGCGAATATTTCTGCCGTAGTGAACAACTCTAACTTTAACTTCTGGTATGCATTCGGAACATCAGTGATCATTACGGTGCTGTCTCTGGTATTACTGGCGCTTTTCGGCGGTATGGCAGCATGGGTGATCTGCCGGAATAAGACCAAATGGTCCACGGCTATCTATATGGTATTCATTGCATCCATGATCATTCCGTTCCAGGTCGTTATGCTTCCTCTGATCTCTACATTCCGCGATGTGAGCCAGTTTATCGGGATCTCTATGCTGCAGTCCATCCCGGGTATCGTGTTCGCATACTGCGGATTCGGAGGAGCTATGACGGTATTCATCCTGACAGGTTTTATCAAGGGTATCCCTTATGAGCTTGAAGAGGCGGCGGCTATCGACGGCTGCTCCCCGGAAGGAACATTTTTCCGAATCATCTTCCCGCTTCTGACACCGGTCATCACGACGGTCACCATATTGAATGGTATGTGGATCTGGAACGACTACCTGCTGCCTTCACTGATGCTTGGACAGAACGGCAAGGTCAAGACTCTTCCGGTTGCAGTGCAGGCTTTCGTGGGTTCCTATGTAAAACAGTGGGATCTGATTCTGACGGCGGCGCTTCTGGCGATCGTTCCGATGATCGTGATCTTCCTGGTTGCACAGAAGCAGATCATGAACGGAATGGTAGAAGGCGCGATCAAGTAAATATTTCATATGGAAGGAGTCTGCGATGAATTTGTTTGATATGAATGGCCCTTTGATGTACAATCTGGGGAAATTAGCGAATATATTCCTGTGTAATGTATTATTCTGCCTGTTTTCCCTGCCGCTTTTTACGATCGGGGCGGCGCTGTCGGCATTGTTTGCCTGTATGCAGGCGATCTGGGACGAGGATGAGGATGATATCATTGCGAAGCAGTTCTGGAATGCTTTTAAGCAGAACTTCATGCAGGGGACGGCGATCTGGATGATCTGCCTGTTGGCTGCTGCGTTCCTTGGGATCTATTACTTTATCGTGAGCGGCATGACAGGTATGATGGGAAGAGTATACCGGATCAGCTTCTTCATGATGTGCGTGATATTCCTCTTCGGATTCCAATACCTGTTCCCTCTGCAGGCAAGATACCGAAACAGCGTCAGGAATACGCTGAAGAATGCGTGGCTTCTAAGCATCGCGGCGCTGCCGTGGACGGTTCTCAGTATCCTGTTGGCTGCGGGAGCGGTGTATCTGTCCTTCTTCATGAATCCTGACGGCGTCAGCCTTGCGGTGTTTCTGTGGGGAACGCTTGGATTCGGGATCGTTGCTTATCTGAACAGTATCTTCTTTAAGAAGGCTTTTATGATGATCGATCCGGAGAAATTAGAGGCGCCGCATGAAGCTCCCGGCGAGGCGCTGTTCATCGACGAAGAACACGCAGGCTTCTGAACATAAAAACGATTAATAACTAGGAGGAGAATGATTATGGCTTCGATCAGTTTTAAAAATGTAACAAAGACCTATGATGGAGCGGCATCTCCGGTCGTTCCGAATCTGAACCTGGAGATCAAGGATAAGGAATTCATTATCCTGGTAGGTCCGTCGGGATGCGGGAAGTCTACCACTCTGCGTATGATCGCAGGGCTTGAAACCATTACAGAAGGTGAAGTATATATCGGGGACCGGCTTGTGAATAAGGTTCCGCCTAAAGACAGGGACATTGCGATGGTATTCCAGAATTATGCGCTCTATCCTCATATGAACGTGTATAAGAATATTTCCTTCGGCCTGAATCTCCGCAAGGAGGATAAAGCCGAGATCGACCGCCGTGTGCATGAAGCGGCGAAGATCCTTGACCTTGAACACCTGCTGACCCGCAAACCTAAGGAACTCTCCGGCGGTCAGCGTCAGAGGGTGGCGCTCGGCCGTGCGATGGTCCGCAACCCGGCTGTATTCCTTCTGGACGAGCCGCTGTCTAACCTGGACGCCAAGCTGCGCGCTTCCATGAGAACGGAGATCGCCAAGCTTCATCAGAAATTGGACATTACTTTTGTGTATGTTACCCATGACCAGACGGAGGCTATGACGATGGGCGACCGGATCGTGGTTATGAAGGAAGGGATCGTCCAGCAGTTTGACACGCCGCAGGTTCTCTATGATACGCCGGACAATCTGTTTGTTGCCGGATTTATCGGAAGCCCGCAGATGAATTTTATGGATGCCGATATCGTTAAGGAGGGCGGTAATCTCTACGCAATTGTCAGGAAGAACAGATTGCTTATACCGGATTTCAAGAAGAAAGCGCTTGCGCCGTATGCTGGGAAATCTGTAATCATGGGACTGCGTCTGGAGGATTTCCTTCCGAAAGAGAAGATGACGAAGGATAATACTCTGAATGCAGAGATGAATTTCAGTGAATTGATGGGGGCGGATTACCACCTGCATCTGACGGTTGAGGACATTCCGGTGACGGTGAAGATCGCTTCATCGGAGAAGCCGCTCGAAAAAGGGCCGGCTAAGATAGCGGCTAAGATGGAGAAGGCGCATTTCTTCGATAAGGAGACAGAGAAGGCGATCTGTCATTAGCGAAAGATAACTGGTAAGCTGTTACACGAATGTATGTAAAGAGGTAGATAAAATGGTTGAATGGTTAAAAAATGCAGTATTCTATGAGATCTATCCGCAGTCTTTCGCGGATACGAATGCGGACGGAATCGGGGATATCCAGGGGATCATTGATCATCTGGATTATATTGCTGAGCTTGGATGCAATGCGATCTGGCTGAATCCCTGCTTTGAGTCGCCGTTTTTGGACGCGGGATACGATGTATCTGATTATATGAAGGTGGCTCCCCGCTATGGAACCAATGCAGATCTTAAGAGGTTATTTGATGAGATCCATAAGAGGGATATGCATGTGCTGTTAGATCTGGTTCCGGGGCATACCTCATGGGAGCATGAGTGGTTCAAGGAATCTTTAAAACCGGAGAAGAACTCCTGCTCAGGCCGGTACGTGTGGACGGACGACGCATGGACGGAATTCGAAGGAGATGAGAACATCCGGGGATTCCTTCGGGGAATGAGCCAGAGGAACGGCTGTGTGGCGGTGAATTTCTATGCGCATCAGCCCTGTTTGAATTACGGATGCTATAAGGTAGAGAATCCGCACTGGCAGCAGCCTATGGATTCAGAGGATGCGCTGGCAACCCGCGAGGCGATCAAGGATGTGATGCGGTTCTGGCTTAAGATGGGCTGTGACGGATTCCGTGTGGATATGGCAGGTTCGCTTGTGAAGAACGATCCCGAGCAGGAAGGTACGATTGCACTGTGGAGCGATTTCCGTGATTTCCTGGATAAGGAATTCCCGGAGGCGGCCATGATCTCCGAGTGGGGACAGCCGGACAGGTCATTGAGATCCGGGTATCATATGGACTTCATGCTTCACTTCGGACCGAGCCACTATACGGATCTGTACCATGCGGATAACCCGTATTTCTCCCGTGAGGGGAAGGGCAATGCGAAGGCGTTCATCGATTATTATAAGAAATGCTATGAGCCGACCAACGGCAGGGGCATGATCTGTATGCCGTCCGGCAATCATGATATGGAGCGTCTCACCAACTGGCTGGACGATGAAGAGGTGAAGATCGTATTCGCGTTCATCCTGTCGCTGCCGGGCGCGCCGTTCATCTATTACGGAGATGAGATCGGCATGCGGTATCTTAAGGACGTGGTGTCCGTGGAGGGCGGATATATCCGTACAGGTTCCCGTTCTCCGATGCAGTGGAACGGCGGATTGAACGCGGGATTCTCCGAGGCGAAGGCGGATGAATTGTACATCCCGATCGATCCGGATGAGAACCGTCCGACGGCTGAGAATCAGATGAAAGATCCGAATTCTGTATACCATGAGGTGAAGAAGCTGATCGGCATCCGCCAGGCGACGAAGGTGCTTCAGAGCGAGGCGAAGGTGGAATTCGTCTACTGCGAGGAGAATGCATATCCGCTGGCGTATAGAAGATTCAATGACGAGGAATCAGTGCTGATCGTCGTCAATCCATCCGGGAAAGACGCAAGCTTCGCTTACGATGGGAAATTAGGCGAGGTGATCTATCAGAACGGCAAAGATGCTGTGCTTGAGAATGGAGTGCTAACGATTCCGGGGGCGACGGCTTTGTTTGTAAGAGAAGTGAAGTAGTATTGTGGGAATAAGGGCTTCCGAACACGTGTGGTTGTTCAGGAGCCCTTGCTTTATGATTCCATAGCATATGATATTTGGCAGTTTTTCTTATAACATGCAATTGCGTATTTGTGAATTGTCTGCATTCCATCTTGTTTTAAGGATTCAATGTATCCATTGTCTTCTATCTGTGTCATTGCCTTGGTACAAGTCTGATCATATTTTCCATCCTCAGCGTACTTAACTTCAAATACACATCCAATTTTCAGCGCCGGAACTTCCAGCCTGATATCAGTATATCCTGTTCCCGATTCTGCATTCGATGTGACACTCCAGTTCCCTTTTGCCCGTAACAGACCAAGCAACATGCCGTGGTAGAAGTTTTCTTTCATTTCTTTTCTGACATACGTATCCCAGATACTGAGTGACAGAACCATGAATTCGTTAAATAATCGCTGTACTTCTTCATATTCGCCTGCTTTTATCGCTTCACAGAATTGCTTCCATTTGGAGGTGTCGTTTGTGATCTTCATCCTGAACCAGGAACGAAAATACGCAAAACTTGAATAAATCTTTACACCTTTTTCATAATCTGTTATGATTAGAATGTAAAAATTGATAAAGATTGAAAGACGGACAGGTGACGGTATGGGGGCATTGGACATTCAAATAACCGATATGGCAGGGGCATATATAGAGCATTCCATAGTTATTTCTAACTTTGTTGGAATTGTAAGAAATCAATTGAAAGATTCTTTGTGTCGTGTATTTCCAGATAACGTACAATACAGATGGATGGTTGAGGGAGAAGAAAAAACAGTTATTCCGGATGCCTCTGTCAATTGTCAAATTAAGGCTAAACGTGGGAATTATTTTATTAATGCACCGCGATTTGTAATGGAAGTCCTGTCAGATTCTACGGAAAAATATGATCGGACAGAAAAAAAGTATATCTATCAAGAGCAGGATATTGACGAATATTGGATATTAGACTGGAGAAAGAGGAAGATAGAGATTTATACTTTAGATTATGAAGATGACTTTCCTCATTACCGTCTTTTTAAAGAAGTTACGCGGAATAACAAAGATGAATTAGAAATAATACATTTCCCTAATATCAAGATTAATTTTGATGATTTATTTGATGGCATAGAATAAAAATAAAATTATAGTCACAGACACTACACTGGTATGGGACGCAGTAAAATTGCAATTTACTGCGTCCCATACTGACTGGAACAGTTTATTCCAATGCTTAACTCTGCGGCAGCACAACAACCTTCACAGAATCATTCGCCATCTGTTTCTTGATGGCTTCTTCTAACTGTTCTGCCGGATACCGGTGTGTGATCAGCGGCTTTAAGTTCAGGCGTTTTTCGCTGATCAGGCTGGCCGCGCGGTACTGTGTATCTGGATTGACGAAAGACCCCTTGATAGTAAGCTCTTTCTGGAATATATCGATCAGGGGCAGTTCGAAGGTGGCGGTAGGATTCGGCACGCTGAAAAGCAGGATCTTGCTTCCCTTTCCGGCAATGTGGACTGCCTGTCCGACTGCTACCGGTATGCCGACACACTCGATGACAACGTCTGTATAATCCTTGCCGATCGCTGACTGGAGCTGTTCCTTCAGATCACCTGCCATAGGATCGATGGCTGCGTCTGCGCCTAAGGAGATGGCAAGGTCTCTGCGCATCTCTACCGGTTCGCTTACAACGACCTTGGAAGCGCCGCTGATCCTCGCAAGCTGTGCCATGATCTGTCCGATTGCTCCGCCGCCGATGATGCAGACGGTATCGCCCTGGGTGATGCCGATATTGTCAATTCCCCGCAGGCAGCATGCAACCGGTTCTGCCATAGCGGCTTCCTCGTAATCTACGTCCGGTGACAGCAGGATCGCCTGTTTCTCGGGCACGGCACAGTAGGCTTCGAAGCCTCCGTTCTGATTGACGCCGATTGCGCTCATGGAAGAGCAGTAATTCTTCTTGCCGTTCAGGCAATAGTCGCAGTTCCCGCAGTACATATTCGGGTCAACGGTTACCTTATCGCCTACTTTTATGCGGGAGGTTCCCGGCGCACATTCTACGACTTCCCCGGAGAATTCATGGCCGAGGACTACGGGCACGGTGGCCTCTGTTGCACCTGGCGAACCATGGTAGATATGGACGTCCGTGCCGCAGATGCCGCATGCCATTACCTTGATCAGGATCTCGCCCTCTTTGAGAGAGGGAGTCTCAAGCTCACGGGTCTCGATAGTTTCTTTTCCTAAAAATACAGCAGCTTTCATTTTGATCTCCTTGTATATTATTAAAGGCGCAATAAGCCAAATGTCCGGTATGCCCGGAACATTCGGCGGTTATTGCTTGATTGATATGTTGTTACTTATTGTATCATATTTATCTTATTAGTACAAAAGCTTCGTATGGTTTTACAGTAATTTCTCCCTTGTTGTAGTCATTTTCCATATTGGAGATCAGGCAGGAGCGGCCGATGAATTCTTCTGGTATGGTAAATGCAGTATCCTGATCGGTAAAGCTGCAGACTACCAGCAGTTTTTGATCGTCCATGGTTCTGGTGTAGACGAATAATTCTTCGCTGTCTTCCATCAGAGGCTCATACTTGCCGTATACCATGATCGGATTCTCTTTCCTGAGAGCGATAAGCTTCTTGTAATAGTGGAACACGGAGTTCGGGTCTTTGGTCTCGGCTTTCGCGTTGATCTCTTTGTAGTTCGGATTGACTGGGATCCACGGAGTCCCGGCAGTGAAGCCGGCATGGTCGCTGTCGTCCCACTGTACCGGAGTTCTGGCATTGTCACGGCTTCTGAAGATGATACACGGCCAGAAGTCTTCATGGGATACCTGTCCGCTTAAGCACCATTCCTTGTAAGCGTTGATGCTCTCAATGTCGCGGAAATCATCCGGGCTTTGGAACGGATAGTTTGTCATGCCAAGCTCTTCGCCCTGATAGATGTAAGGGGAGCCCTGCATCATATGGAGGCAGGTAGCGAGCATCTTGGCGGAAGCTTCCCGGTACTTAGGTCTGTCATCTCCGAAGCGGGAGACGGCTCTTGGCTGATCGTGGTTGTCCCAGAACAGGCTGTTCCATGCCTTGCCGTACAGATCCATCTGCCAGCGGCTTAAGATTGCTTTTAACTTGGTAAGCTGCCATTTCTTGTCATCCCATTTTCCGTATTTGCCATGGTTATCCACGTGGTCGAACTGGAATACCATATTAAGCTCGTTTGTGTCTTCTCCTGCATACTGCTTGGCCAGTTCGGTGGTGACGCCGGGAGTCTCGCCGACCGTCATGATGTCGTATTTGGATAATACTCTTTCGTTCATTTCTCTTAGGTATTTGTGGATGTTGGGGCCGTGTATGCAGTACGGGGAGTAATCGCCGTAGAAATCGGTCACTTTGCCGTCCGGCATTTCCACGGTCTTAGAGATCATGCTTATCACGTCCATGCGGAATCCGTCAATGCCTTTGTCACACCACCAGGTCATCATATCGAAGACTTCGTCGCGGACTTTTGGGTTATCCCAGTTCAGGTCCGGCTGCTTTTTGGAGAACAGATGCAGGTAATACATTGCGGTCTCTTCGTCATACTGCCATGCGGAACCGCTGAAACAGGAGCCCCAGTTATTGGGAGGCGTCTGAGCATCCTTTCCCTCTCTCCAGATATAGTAATCCCGGTAGTCGTTTTCTTTTGACTTGCGGCTCTCCATAAACCATTTGTGCTCGTCGGAGGTATGGTTTACCACCAGATCCATGACCACGCGAAGGCCTCTTTTGTGGGCTTCAGAAAGCATCTCATCGAAATCCTCCATGGTTCCGAATTCATCCATGATCGCCTGATAATCGCTGATATCGTAACCGTTGTCGTCGTTTGGCGATTTATAAATGGGAGAGAGCCAGATCACGTCGATCCCCAGATATTTCAGATAATCCAGACGGCTTGTGATTCCCTTAATGTCTCCGATACCGTCTCCGTTGCTGTCCATAAAGCTGCGAGGGTAGATCTGATAGATCACAGCCTCTTTCCACCATGTTCTTTTCATAATTCCTATCCTTTCTATAAAAATGTCTGTTCTATAAAAATAACTGTTCTGTAAAAATATTTGTTCTATAAAAATGTCTGTTCTATAAAATGTCTAAATATCTGTCACATATATTCATATGTCGGCTGCATTTCCAGAATGACTGCCTGATAACCCAAAAGCTTCAGTGTATTGCCTTCCTGTGCAAGATCGTGATAATTATTCAGCAGTATCTTCTTATATCCGCCGGGAAGGATGACTTCCTGTTCTTCCTTCTGATAATTGCCGATCACCAGCAGGGTCTTATTGCCCTTGCGGTAATATGCCATCAGATTATGCTGTTCTTCAAGGTATGGCTCCAATGTACCGTACACGACCGTCTCTTTGTATTCCGGTGCTTTGCGGAGTGCGATCAGCTCTTTATAGAAGCTTCGCACAGAATCAGGATCGTGCTGCTGGGCCTTGGCATTGATGGAAGTGTAATTCGGGTTCACCTTAAGCCACGGTTTTCCGGCTGTAAATCCGGCATTTGCCGCGTCGGACCACTGCATTGGCGTCCTGGCGTTGTCGCGGCTGAATTTGGCTACGGCTCTCAGCGCGTCTTCCGGTGTCAGGCCCGCATCCAGGGCAACCTGGTATTCATCTAGGGTGGAGATATCGTCGATCTCGTCGATAGAAGAGAAAGGCACGTTCTCCATTCCAAGTTCCTGTCCCTGATAGATAAACGGAAGTCCCCTCAGCATGAAGTTCAATGCAGCGAGCATCTTCTTGCTCTGTACATTGCAGTCGCCTTCCGGGATGTAACGGCTGACGCCGCGGGGTTCATCATGGTTCTCGATGATATTGGAGAGAAAACCGATCTCCCCGATCTTAGCCTGGGATTCAAAGCAGCATCTCTTATAATCGTCCGGCGTGATGGGCGCGGCATCGTACCAGCCCTTGTCGCTGCTTCCGAAGATCGTCTCGTTAAAATCAAACATACTGGAGAAATAGCCGTTCTCACCGATGAAGTCAGGAATCTCTTCCGGTTTTTCGTTGAATACTTCGCCCACTGAGAATGCGTCGTATTTCCTGAAGGTGCGTTCCTGCATCTCGCCGAGGAATTCTCCGATACCATTGGCTTCCCTCAGCATGAACTGGATACTGCACAGTCCGTCCGGCCGGTCAGGTTCATAGTTTTTAAAGGGGCTTGCCTTCTTGATATTGATGATCGCGTCAATGCGGAATCCGCCGAGACCTTTGTCAAGCCACCAGTTGATATTCTTGTAGACCTCTTCGCGAAGTTCGGGATTCTCCCAGTTCAGATCCGGCTGTTTTTTGTGGAACACATGCAGGTATTGCTTGTCTGTTCCGGGCAAGTCTTCCCAGACAGGACCGCCGAAGTAAGAGCGCCAGTTGGTAGGAAGCTCCCCGTCCTTCTTATCCCGCAGATAGAAGAAGTTGCCGTATTTGCCGTCTGGATCCTCGCAGGCCTTTTTGAACCATTCGTGTTCGTCGGAACAGTGATTGACCACCAGATCCATCAGGATGTACATATTTCTTTTTTTCGTTTCTGCGATCAGCAGTTCCATATCTTCCATTGTACCGAAGCGCGGGTCGATATCATAGTAATCGGAAATATCATATCCTTCGTCGGCCAGTGGAGAAGGGTAGCAGGGGGAGAGCCAGATAATGTCTACTCCCAAGTCCTGCAGATAATCAAGCTTGCTTATAATACCGGGAATATCGCCGATTCCGTCCCCGTTGGAATCGTAGAAGCTCTTTGGATAGATCTGATAAGCTACTTTGTCATGCCACCATTTTTTAGTCATAATCATACCTCCGCTTTTGCTGTTCTTTACGACTTATTATAGTTGCATGCGAACCTTTTGTCTTATATTTATCTGATACAAAATTACGAAATATTGACTTTTTGTTGATTCCGGTATTGCAGCGGGGTAGTGTCCGTGTATTTCCTGAACGCGCGGAGAAAGTTCCCCAGATTATTGTATCCGCATTCCAGGCAGACCTCCGTGACAGGCAGGTCTGTCTCTTCAAGCAGCCTCATGGCCTGTTTGATGCGGTATTCGTTGATATATTCCATAGGGGAGCGTCCGATGGATTTCTTAAAAAAGCGGCAGAAATACTGCTCGTTCATGTGCACCTGACCCGCCAGATCTTGAATGTAGATCTTCTCTTTATAATTCTCCCTGACGTAGGTAAGAACCGTTTTGAGGCTTTCTACACGTTTGTCTAAGTTTCTCTCGGTCGGTGTAAATAGCCGGTAGTGAGAGAGGACGGCGAGGATGCGCAGGAGGTGGGATTTGATGAACAGTTGGTTGGTCACATCGTCTGTGACGGCTCCGCATTCTAAGGGGGACTCTTCATCCAGCGGATGCCCGAAGGAATGCATGGTCTCAAAGAATGCGCTGCGGATGGGGGCGAACCCGGGATGATCGGGCAGGATGCAGCGCGGGAACAGCATCTTCCCGTTCTGGATAGGCTGTATCAGTTCCATCTGTGCGGCGTCATAGGAATCGAAGCTTAGCGCTCCAAGGGAGAAGACGATGGCGTCTTCCCCGGGACTTCCGGCCTTCTCTGCAAATATGCTGTGCAGTTCACCGGGATTGATAAAGAACAGCGCTTCCGAACACACGGAAAACTGTTCCATATTGATCTCAAGGCGGAAATCACCGCCGAAAAAGTACAGGATCTCCACCTCATCATGCCAGTGATGCTTAACAAGCGGCCCTTTCCCAAGGGAGCGGGTCTGATAGATCGCGCAGGGGAAGGATTTGGTGCCGTGAAGGCTGAGTTCTTTTAATGTAGGTGATAATAACTGCATATAACGATCCTTTCTGATTAGCTTGGTCTTACCCGATGGCTGTCAATGATCAGACGTACGGAACGATACAGGAAGGGCTTGTACTGTTCGATAGGAAGAGGCTCCTGATACAGGATAGAGTTATATCCGGCGGAGCCTGCCAGTTCCACGATGGTGAAGAGCATTACGTCAATATCCTGGTATTCATATTTGTCCTGACGGACCATCTCAAGGAATGTCTCATAGAAATCATTGTCCGTGCGTTCTCCGGTCAGAAGTACGGAGCGTAAGGCCCCCATGACAAGATTCTTGGAAATGAAATTCAAAAGGGGAACATTTAACACCAGCGTATCTATAATATGATTCATAATGAAGATGAGCTGTTCGTCAAGCCCGGCTGCCGGTTCTGGTTCCCGGTCAAGGGCAAGCTTCGCCGCGTGGAACAGCTCGTGAGTCTTGTGGGCGATGAGCTTGTTGCGGATATCGTATTTGTCCTTAAAATACAGATAGAAGGTGCCCTTCGCAACCCCGGCCTTCTCTACGATATCGGAGATGGCGGTAGAATTGATCCCCTTCGTGACAAAGAGTTCGTAGGCGCTGTTAAACAGTGTTTCTTTTTTCTTTTTTTTATTTTCATCAACTTTCCCCATTATAATTCCACAATCCTTTCATAGCGGTCTGCATGGCTGACACGGCCTTCAGGAGTCATGACCATGGCTTATTATACCCATATAATAAGAACATTTTCAAGTGCTTTTTGATGAAAATGACCAAAAGTCAAAATTTTTAGAAAAAGTATTGACTGTTAGTCATTTTTGTAGTATAGTGCATATTGTAAGAAATGACCAATAGTCATAAAAGTAGTAAAAGAGAAAAGGAGCAGGTAATTATGGTTCAGTTTGGGAAAAAGGTGGTAAAGTTTCGGATACCGATATTGATCATCAGTATATTGCTGCTGATTCCTTCTGTGCTGGGGTATGTGAATACCAGAGTGAATTATGATGTTCTGACATATCTTCCGAAGGATATCGAGACCATGAAGGGGCAGGATATTATGGTGGAGGATTTCGGAACGGGAGCCTTCTCCATGTTCATCGTGGATGGCATGGAGAGCAAGGATGTTGTGAAGCTTAAGGAGGACATTGAGAAGATCGGGCATGTGGAGAATGTCTTGTGGTATGATTCCGTGATGGATATCTCGGTTCCGGAGAGTATGCTCCCGGATGAACTCTATGAGGTATTCAATTCCGATACGGGTACGATGATGGCGATCTTCTTCGATGAAGGAACTTCGGCGGACGGTACGATGGATGCCATCGAAGAGATCAGGAAGACGGCAGGGAAGCAGTGCTTCTTAAGCGGTATGTCCGCGATCGTGACAGATACGAAGAATCTAGCCGAGAAGGAGACGCCGCTCTATGTATTGATCGCGGTTGCGCTGGCGGTGCTGGTGCTTGGTATCACGATGGAATCCTTCTTCGTGCCGGTTCTGTTTCTCTTAAGTATCGGGATGGCGATACTATATAACCTGGGAAGCAATTATTTTCTGGGAGAGATCTCATACATTACGAAGGCTCTGGCGGCGGTGCTGCAGCTTGGAGTGACGCTGGATTATTCCATATTCCTGATGCACAGCTATGAAGAGCAGCAGATACGGTATCACGGAGATAAGAAGCGGGCGATGGCGCACGCGATCTCCCATACATTTTCATCGGTAGTAGGAAGCTCGGTCACGACGATCGCCGGATTTATCGCACTGTGCTTCATGAGCTTTACCCTGGGGCTTGACATCGGAGTGGTCATGGCGAAGGGCGTGGTATTCGGAGTGATCGCCTGTGTGACGGTTCTGCCGTCCATGATCCTGTGCTGTGACAAGGTGATCGAGAAGACGAAGCACAAACCGCTGCTCCCGGATATCGGGAAACTGTCTCAGAAGGTAACGAAGCGTTATCTCTGGTATGTAGCGGCATTTCTGATACTGCTGGTTCCTGCGGTTTATGGAAATAACCACACAGGGGTCTACTACAACCTGGATGAGACGCTGCCTAAGGAGCTTCCCAGTATTATTGCAAATGAAAAGCTGAAGGAAGATTATGAGATGAATACGACGCATATCCTTCTTCTCGACAGCTCTGTACCGTCTTCGGATGTAGGAAAGATGTTAAAGAAGATTGAGAAGGTGGACGGTGTCAAATGGGCGCTTGGACTGGATAAACTGGTCGGCCCGGGGATCCCTTCGGATATGCTCCCGGAGTCGGTCACCAGTATGCTGAAGACGGATAAATACCAGATGGTAATGGTGAACTCTCTATATAAGGTAGCGTCGGACGAGGTAAATCAGCAGATCGCCGAGATCAATGAGATCATGGATCAGTACGACGAGAAAGCGATGCTGGTGGGAGAAGGTCCGCTTACGGCAGATCTGATCACCATCACGGATAAGGATTTCAGGACGGTAAGCGTGGTATCCATCGGAATTATATTTATCATCATATTGATACTGTTCCAGTCCATATCGCTGCCGTTTATCCTGGTGGGCGTGATCGAATTCGCGATATTCGTCAATATGGGGATTCCGTTCTATACCGGGACGAAGCTGCCATTCGTGGCGTCCATCGTGATCGGGACGATACAGCTTGGTTCGACGGTGGATTACGCGATCCTGATGACGACCAGATATAAGCGGGAGCGGAGCCAGGGCAGGAGCAAATACGACGCGGTCACGATCGCGCATCAGGCATCTGCACAATCCATTATGGTGAGTGCGCTGAGCTTCTTCGCGGCGACCGTCGGCGTGGGATTATATTCGAACATTGATATGATCAGTTCCTTATGTATCTTGATGGCAAGAGGAGCGATCATCAGTATGGCGGTTGTCGTGCTGATCCTTCCGTCCATGTTCATGGTATTCGACCGGGTGATCGTGAAGACCAGCAGAGGATTCCTGCCAGGGAAGATAAAGGCTAAGAAGAAAGAGAAGCATACGGATTCCATGACGGAGTGTCCGCAGTAAGATACGGAGGCTGTAACAGTCAGGTTGAATACAGGTAGACAGACGGCTGGTAAAGATAGATAGTTTAAAAAGTTATTGTGAGATCAGGAGGTATTATTATGAACAGGAATAAAAAAGTGATAGCAAGAGCGATGGCTGTTGCGGTGGCAACAGGGGCGGTCGGAGCATATAATTATCAGACGTCCGGTACGGTGGCTATGGCAAAGGAAGAGACCGCAGAGATGCTTGAACAGGCAGCCGGATCGGTACTGGAAGGTAAACAGGGAACCGAAAACGCACAAGGGACGAAGAGCAGTGAAGATACGGAAGGCGTCTTCAAGGAAGAATCCGTCTATGTAAAGGCAGACGCCGCCGGGAACGTAAGCAGCGCCACCGTGACGGAATGGATCAAGAACCCGGAGAACGGAGAATTAGCGGATGCTTCCGGGCTGAAGGATATTCGGAATATCAAGGGTGATGAGGAGTTCACAAAAGGAAGCGGCAAAGATTTGAAATGGAGATCAGAAGGGAACGACATCTACTATCAGGGAACGTCCGATGAAAAACTGCCGGTGGATGTGAAGATAACCTATAAGCTGAACGGGAAGGCTGTCAAAGCCGAAGACCTGGAGGGGAAGACCGGCAGGGTCGAGATTCATATCGATTATGAGAATCATGCAAAAGAGACGGTTGAGATCAACGGTGAAAAGTCGGAGATGTATACGCCGTTTACCGCCGTGACAGCGATGATGCTTCCGAACGACGAGTATACAAACGTCACGATCGACAACGGTAAGATCATGTCGGATGCGAATAAGAACATTGTTGTAGGGCTTGGCTTCCCGGGGCTGACCGAGAATCTGAAGCTTGAAGACGCTGATATCGATATCCCGGAGAGCGTTACGGTCACGGCGGATGTTGAGGATGCCTCAGTGGGGCCGACGGTCACGATTGTTTCCGCCGAGATCATGAATGAGTTTGATCTGAGCGGCGTCAATGATTTTGACAGCCTTGAAGACTCTCTGAACGAACTGGAAGACGCATCCGCACAGCTTGCGGACGGTTCGAGAGACGCGTCGGACGGGGCGAAGAAGCTTGCGGACGGTTCGAGGGAAGCCGCAGGCGGGGCAAGCGAGCTTGCCGATGGTTCCAAAGAAGCGGTAAGCGGAGCGAGGAAGCTTGCGGACGGTTCAAGGGAAGCTGCAAGCGGAGCAAGAGAATTGGCGGCAGGTTCTAAGGAAGCGGAAAACGGGGCGAAGGAGCTTGCAAAAGGATCTAAGGATGCGGCGGCAGGTTCCAAGGAACTGGAGGAAGGATCGAAGGCTGTGACAGACGGAGCAGAAGAGCTGAACAGTAAGAGCGGTGAACTGATCGGCGGAGTCGATGCTTTGGCCGACGGAGTGACCAGTTATACGCAGGGAGTGGGACAGCTGGAAGGAGGAGCGGCGCAGGTAAGCGATGGAGCAAACGGGGTAAAGGAAGGAGCACAGAAGCTTCAGGGAGCCGTCAGTCAGGTCAGGAACGGAGCCGACGAGCTGGTTCAGGGATATGCGCCTTTGTACGCAAGCCTGTCGGGTGCGGGTACGCTGAATGAAGGGGCGCAATATGAACTTGGAATGGCGTCGGAACGGCTGTATGAGGCAGAATGTATCCTTGGGAATATAGGGATATCGCAGGCGGAAGCAAAACAACCGGATATAATAGGACAGGAAAGCGCGGTACAGACGATCATGGCGGCATATGGAGATGTTGTGGATGAAGGTACGATACGTGCGGCGGTTTACAGTATATATGCAGAGCAGCCCGCGGATATATCGGCGGAGGTGAATACGGCGATCGCCGGCGCGGCAAGCGCGATATCGGAGGCAAGCGGCCATGTGGCAGGTGCCAGGGGAGCGGCGGATCAGGCGGCGCAGCAGACGGCTGATGTATCGAATGCATTCTGCGGATTATATCAGGGAACGCAGAGTCTGCAGGCGGGGCTCTGTCAGATCGACAGCGGAGCATCTTCTCTGGCTGAAGGAGCCAATGGGTTAGCAAACGGAGCCGCAGATCTGAAAGCCGGCGTTACGGTCTTGAACCAGTCCGGCGGACAGTTGGCGGCAGGGGCGTCTAAGCTTATGCAGAGCGGTCCGGCGCTGTCAAAAGGAATCAGTCAATTGGCGGACGGTGCTAAGCGGGTATCGGACGGGGCGAGTGTGTTGGCAGCAGGTAATCAGAAGTTAGCAGACGGAGCCGGAGCGCTTGCGGATGGCAATCAGAAGTTGGCGGACGGAGCCGGAGCTTTGCTGGCGGGTAATCAGCAGCTTGCAGACGGAGCCGGAGCCTTACTGGAAGGCAATCAGAAGTTGGCAGCCGGAGCCGGAGCGCTTGCGGCGGGCAATCAGCAGCTTGCAGACGGAGCCGGAGCCTTGGCAGACGGCAATCAGCAGCTTGCAGACGGTATGTCAGAATTCAAGAGCTCCGGTATCGATAAGCTGACGGACGTATACGATAACGATATCCAGTCCGTAAGATCCAGGATCGACACAATGTCAGAACTTGGCAGGAAATACCAGTCCTTCGCAGGGATCAAAGAAGGAATGAGAGGAAGCACCAAGTTCATCATAGAGACAGAAGGGGTCAAATGATATCATTCTTTTTATTCCGCTAAAACTTCCTTTCGTTCCATTCCTCCCAAGAATTCGGAAAGCCTTGCCGATATATCAGATAAATGCCGGTATAAGGCTGATCATGAAAGGAGAAATGAGAATGGATATTGGAGTAACAGATCAATTGAGCTGGTGTGAATTGGCAGGTCTGTATCAGAAGAAAGGCTTGTCCGACGCAGTCAAGGGCATGAGTTTTGCGAAGCTTGCGGCCGCAAGGATATCCGAAGTGAGCGCAGAGCAGCCGGCCGGGCCGGGCGCTTTGAAGGAAGGAACAGGAGGGGGAGCGGCCGGAAGTTATATGGGCGAGACCTATGAGGAGCGGTTGAGCAAGATTACCGATAAAAATGCTGCAAATGCATTCCGAAAAGCGTATGCATGGAAGATGGCAGGAGGCACGGATTATATATCGGTCCTTAGCAGGGCATATGCTTCTGGAATTACGGGGGCGGCGAATTTTGCCGACGCCTTCTCGCAGTACAGTGTCATAACCCATGTTGGGAATGCAGATATCTCTCCCTCTAACTGGCAGAGGAATGATTTTCCTTTTTGGAAATATTTCCGGCCAGACACCAGCGCGGACGCGCTGAATGACTGGCGGCCCACTGGTCCGAACCCGCCCCAGACCCGAGGAGATCTGCAGAGGAATTACGGCAGTATCGGTCCCGGACGGATCGCGGTTCTTGTGCCGGAGAGTTTGCAGCAGAAGATGGACGCGGATCCTGCCTATGCCCGGCAGATCATGGCAAAGCTGCAGGAATGGAAGGCAGATTACGACCGCTGGGATAACACGGTGGCAGCTTCTTATGGAATGGATGTGGCAGAACATCAGGTCAGTAAAAGCTATGTATTTGACTTAGATGAGAACGGAGACGTAAGGAACTGTACGGTTACCAGCAGCGGCGGCAGACTTACCGGTCCTACGAAGGAAGAGCAGGAATTATTCGAGGCCGAGCAGGACAGGAAGTATCAATTGCGCGTGAAATATATCCGTATTATGGAAGAGGGCGCCGACAGGCGGAGACTGCAGGAGTATGAGAATATGCATTATCTTCAGAGCCGGCTTGCAGGGAAGGATTTGTTCCTGTGATTATAAGATCAGACAGAAAAAGGAGCGGAAGGGAGAGGAGCATTTATGGATATCTCTGGCATCTATGCTGTGTTGGCGGGTGTGGATAGGCATACGGGTAAAATGCAGAAAACAGACGTCGGCACATTCGTTTTTAAGGATTTGTTACAAGGAGCCGGGAGAACAGCGGATACATCTAAAACAGAATTATATCAGGAATATCTGAAGCAAAGATATGGCAATGTAATGATTCAAAGCGTTGGGAAAGACCAGCAAAGTATGGACAGTATCGGGGCGGCAACGTCAGGAACAGGGAATGTCGTGATCGCGCCCAATATCCTGGAGCAGATGGTTAATGATCCGAAGAAAGCGGCTTATTACGAGGGAAAAATACAGCAATATTATGCTTCGCTGCCAAGATGTCAGGCACAATTGTCTCTTATGGGGCATGAGATCCATTCTTCCGGCATCGTAATCCATCCAGACGGTACGGTCACACACTATGTAAGCGGTGATCTGAAGCCGGAGGTAAGGGCGAGGATCGAGGCGCAGATGCGGGCCGAAGCTGAGGCGAAGGCAGAAAGGAAGAGATACGCAGAAAAAGCGAGGATCGAGGCACGGATGCGGGTCGAGGCTGAGACCCAGGCAGAAAGAAAGAGATACGCAGAAAAAGCAGTGCCAGTTCAATTTTAAATTCAATTTTAATTCGATATCAGTAATTGAAAAACAGTTCGTCTCATGCTATAATTAAAAAAGTGTATCCTTATGGCAAGGATGCACTTTTATGAAGTTGACTGCAATGGACAGACGTCAGGTAATAATTTGATAGATTGATAATGATATGGAGTTAAAGGAGAGCAAAATGCAGGCATATACGAATTTTGCGGAGGTATATGATATTTTTATGGATAATATACCTTATGAGGAATGGGCAGAGTATCTGGATGAGATACTAAAGGAATATCATATTCCTAATAATATGGTCTTGGAGCTTGGATGCGGGACAGGCAATATGACGGAGCTGCTTGCGGATAAAGGGTATGATATGATCGGCGTGGACAATTCTGAGATCATGCTGGAGATCGCTATGGAGAAGAGGCTTAAGAGCGGCCATGATATTTTGTATCTTCTGCAGGATATGCAGGCTTTTGAATTATACGGTACGGTCGGCGGGATCGTGAGTGTCTGCGATTCCATCAATTATGTTACAGATGAAAGAGAATTAAAGGAAGTATTCAGCCTGGTGAACAATTATCTTGATCCGCGGGGCATTTTTGTGTTTGATTTTAATACGGAGTATAAGTACCGGGAGCTTCTCGGAGACCGGGTGATCGCGGAGGAGCGGGAAGAGTGCAGCTTTATCTGGGATAATTATTATAACCCTGAGGACAAGATGAATGAGTATCAACTGACATTGTTTGTGCAGAACGAGGATGATAAGGATCTGTACCGGAGATATCAGGAAGTTCATTATCAGAGGGCCTATACGCTGGAGAAGATCAAGACTCTGATCGAGAAGGCAGGGCTTCGTTATGTTGCGGCTTATGACGCTTATACGAAGAAGGCGCCTATGTATACCAGCGGACGTATCTGTGTGATCGCACAGGAATACGGCAAGTAACAGCGAAGAGAGGTTAAGAGGGATGGAAGACTATATTGTAAGGGCCACGGCGGCAGGGAACCAGATCCGTGCGTTTGCGGCGACTACAAGGCAGACGGTGGAGACGGCAAGACGGCATCATGACGCCAGCCCGGTGGCTGCTGCTGCGCTGGGAAGACTCTTGACGGCAGGAGCGATGATGGGCAGCATGATGAAGAATGATACGGATATGCTGACCCTTCAGATCCGGGGGAGCGGGCCTATAGAGGGACTTACCGTCACGGCGGACAGTCATGCCAATGTGAAGGGATATGCGGGGAATCCGGGTGTGATGCTCCCGCCTAAGAACGGGAAGTTAGATGTGGGAGGAGCAGTCGGAGTGGGGCTCCTTACCGTTATTAAGGATATGGGGCTTAAGGAGCCGTATTCAGGGCAGACGATTCTGGTATCCAGTGAGATTGCAGAAGATCTGACCTATTATTTTGCGAATTCGGAGCAGGTGCCTTCTTCGGTAGGACTTGGAGTATTGATGGAGAAGGATAATACGGTGCGCTGTGCGGGAGGGTTTATCATACAGATGATGCCCTTTGCCGAGGAGAAGATTATCTGTCAGTTGGAGGAGAATCTGAAAAATGTCTCTTCTGTGACTTCGCTGCTGGACAGGGGATATACACCCGAGCAATTGTTGGAGGTGCTCTTTGAGAATCTCGGACTGGAGATCACGGATACGATGCCGACGCAGTTTTACTGCAACTGTTCTAAGGAACGCGTGGAGAAGGCTGTGGTGAGCATCGGCAGAAAAGAGATCCAGGAGATGATTACGGACGGGGAAGACATTGAGGTAAAATGTCATTTCTGCAATACGGCATACCGATATACGGTGGAAGACCTTAAAAGGATCATAAATAATACCTATAAAACGGAGCGGGCAGCAAGAAGGGAAGAATGGTAGAATGAGAGACGGATTTGTAAAGGTAGCGGCAGCTACGCCGGATATCCGGGTCGCGGACGTGGCTTATAATACGGAACAGATATGTGCGCTGATGGATGAGACGGCAGAGGCGGGAGCGAAGGTAGTTGCATTTCCTGAATTGTGCGTGACAGGGTATACCTGCGGGGATCTCTTTGCACAGGATGTTCTGCTTCGGGATGCAAGGGCTGCGCTTCTTAAGATCGCAGAGCACACCAGAGGAAAGGACGCCTTATTCTTCGTAGGGGTCCCTCTTTTTATTGACGGTGAACTGTATAATACGGCGGCGGCGCTGAACGGCGGGAGGATTCTGGGGCTAACGACCAAGTCATTTCTGCCGAATTACGGAGAATTCTATGAGATGCGCCATTTCTGTCCCGGACCGAAGAAGGCAAGAGAGATTCTCTTTGAGGGCGGGAAGATTCCTTTCGGACCGCAGATCTTGTTTGCGGCGTCATCCATGGAAGCTCTGGTGGTATCTGCGGAGATCTGTGAGGATGTGTGGTCGCCGGTACCGCCGAGTATTGAGGCGGCAAGGGAGGGAGCGACTCTGATCGTCAACTGTTCAGCGAGCGATGAGACCATCGGGAAGGATTCTTATCGCAGAAGCCTGATCGGAGGCCAGTCTGCACGTCTGATCTGCGGATATATATACGCTAACGCGGGGGAGGGCGAGTCCACGACAGATCTGGTGTTCGCAGGACACAACCTGATCGCGGAGAACGGAACGATATTGAAGGCAAGCAGGCGATTCGTGAACGGAGCGATCTATTCGGAGATCGATCTTATGCGCCTGTTAAGTGAGCGGCGGAAGAATACTACGTTTAAGGCAGCGGCAGAGCCGGCGCTATGCCGTGTCCCGTTCGATATTCAGATAGAAGATACGAAGCTTACCAGAGATATATCTTCCAGGCCCTTTGTGCCGGATGGGGAGAAGGAGAGAGCCGGGCGCTGTGAGGAGATCCTTACGATTCAGGCGATGGGGCTTAAGAAGAGACTGGGTCATACCCATACGAAGAATGCGGTGGTGGGAATATCGGGAGGTCTGGATTCCACACTTGCGCTTCTGGTGTCTGCGAAGGCATTTGACATGCTTGGTCTTGACAGGAAGGGGATCACGGCGGTGACGATGCCTTGCTTTGGAACGACGGACAGGACGTATCAGAATGCCTGCAAGATGTCGGTGAAGCTTGGAGCTTCCTTGCGGGAGATACCGATCGCAGAGTCGGTGAAGCGGCATTTTGAAGATATCGGGCATGATATGGAGGATCACAGCGTGACCTTTGAGAACGCTCAGGCAAGAGAGCGTACCCAGGTCCTTATGGATGTGGCGAACCAGAACGGCGGACTGGTGATCGGGACCGGTGATATGTCGGAGCTGGCGCTTGGATGGGCGACCTATAACGGGGATCATATGTCTATGTATGGGGTGAACGGATCCGTGCCGAAGACACTGGTGCGCCATCTGGTACATTATTATGCGGATACCTGTAAGGATGAGGAACTCCGGGCAGTTCTCTATGATGTGCTGGATACGCCGGTCAGTCCTGAGCTGCTGCCGCCTAAGGACGGGAAGATCGCTCAGAAGACGGAAGATCTGGTGGGGCCTTACGAGCTGCATGATTTCTTCTTATATTATCTGCTGCGGTTCGGGTATGAACCTGCGAAGATCTACCGGCTTGCCAGGTATGCGTTCGCCGGCGAGTATGAGGATGATACGATCTATAGATGGCTTGAAACATTCTTAAGGAGATTCTTCTCCCAGCAGTTCAAGCGTTCTTGTCTGCCGGACGGACCGAAGGTCGGAACGGTGGCGCTGTCTCCGAGAGGAGACTTAAGGATGCCGAGCGACGCGTGCGCGGCGACCTGGCTTAAGGATCTTGAGAGTGTGCGGTGATATTGGTATAAGAGAATAGAGAGAAGTGGAGAAGGGCTGTCATAAGATGACAGCCCCTTTTTTCGGCCAAAGACTTAAGAACTCATTAATTGTTATCCAGAGGGATCTTCAGGATTTGCCCGATATTGATCACATCCCCGGACAGACCGTTAAGCTTCTTGATGGCGTCGACAGTGGTGCCGTATCTGCGCGAGAGAAGCCAGAGGGTGTCTCCCGCCTGTACGGTATATTCAAGGTAAGGTTCGGCCTGTGAGGAGGGGATTTTTAGAACCTGCCCGATGTACAGGGTATCCCCGGTCAATCCGTTGAGCTTCTTGATAGCGTCGACAGTGGTGTTGTATCTCCGTGAGAGAAGCCAGAGGGTGTCCCCGGGCTGAACGGTATATTCGAAGGAATTGCTTCCGGGGCCGTTGGAAGGCAAATCCTGCATGATCCGGCGGTAGGCTTCATACAGTGCATTCCAGGTGAGAGGCCCCACTATACCGTCGGCGTTCAGCTGCACGGCTCTCTGGAAGGCGGTAACTGACTGCTGCGTCTCCCTGCCGAAGATACCGTCCTGAACCGGAGCCGGGATCTCAGGATAATACTCGGCTATAAGGTCCAGCAGGTATTGAAGGATGATTACATCGGGGCCGGAGGAGCCTTGCCTGAGAACACTCCCGGGCGGAACGGTCCCGATTCCCAGAGTCTCGCCTTCGCTGTCTAGTTCTGCCAGCCTGGATACGGCGGTATAGAGGCTTGAGAGCTTATACCAGGTACTTCTTCCGACGATACCGTCAGGCGTCAGGTTGAAGACACTCTGGAACTTGACGACGGCCGCCCTGGTACTGTCTCCGAATACGCCTGCCTCATCGGTAATAGGCGGTATGGCCGGATAATTCCGCCTGATCCGGGCAAGATAGGTCTGGATCGTCTGTACGTCCAGCCCAGAGCTTCCGACTCTGAGCGCGGTCCCGGGATAAGAGTTCAGGATGCCGGTGATGATGTTCGTCTCGGCGATCTCGATGTCGTCGGGATAGTAGGAACGAAGGATCTGTATGGGGGTAAGCCCCTGATCCGCCAGCGTTACAGTCCCCCACTGCGACAGCCCTTGGCAGGTTGCGGTGGTGCCGTTGCAAAAGGAAGTGAAGTAAGGTGCGTTCTGTCCTTGTCTTCTGACATACTGGTTGAAGATCTTATCCACGATCCTGCTGATGGAATCATAGATTGGGCGGCCGTATACGAAATACTGGTCGTAAGCGGTGCTGTTTGTGATGTCGAAGGAGTATCCGCGCGCCCGATACCATTCTGTGTATATTCTGTTTAAAGCGAAGGTGATGATCGCGTAAATATTCGCGGTCAGCGAGTCTTGGGGCCAGGTAGGATAGATCTCGCTGCTTGCCACGTTCTTCACATAGTCAGGAAATGTTACCTGCACGTTTGAGGCAGAGGAGCTGGGCGTTCCGAGATGGACTGTGATCGGATCAGGGATCACCACCTGGCGCAGTACATAAGGCTCGGTATGGGGATCGATCACGGTTCCTTTCTGTTCAACTGTATCGTTCATTGCGACGGCAGGCCTGCCGATGGAGATCTCTTTTGTGACGGGTGAACGCTGTGCATTAAGCATCGGAGAGAGGGAGAGAGGAAGAACGGCCGTTTCCCTGTCAAAGATCGGGATATCGGTGACGGACAGAGTATTGAAGCCGTCGGCCTGTGCCAGTACCGAATAACTGTTGTAAGGCTCTTTGTTGTAATAGGGATTCTGGGAGAAGCTTTTATCTTTGGTTTCCAGAGAGATCGGCGGCGTCTGTCCGTTTTCATCTGTCCGCAGATCATAGAGTGTGTTCGCATCCGCATCCAGTATCCTGATCTGTACGCCGCTTAGCGGGACGGCTTCATGGGCGGTCCGCGCCTGTATGAGTAAGTAACCGATTGCCATAGGGGTCATTGCTCCTTTTATAGTTATCGTTCTATCTATATGTAGGACGGCCCGTACATTATGCGCAAGGCAGGAGTGTATTCTTTTGTCTGCAAATGATAGAATTTGTCGATTAAAACCAAGGGAAACGGGATATATAGACGGTTAAAAAGAATAGATAATAATCACATTAATAATTGACAAAAAGTTTAATAAGAGTATAATAAATTCAGCGTTTAAGTTTAGTGAAAATTTATTTTTAGTTTAGAAACATTGTGGCAGGCATGGATACTTGGTACGTTGCTTTGCGGGTAAAAAGTATAAGGAGCAGGAATCATATGGAACTGGAATATGTGAACGAACATATCGGGAATAAGATTAAGGATCTGCGGAACAGGAACGGGCTGACGCAGCAGGAACTAGCCGACCGGACGGAGCTTACCAAGGGATTCATCTCCCAGCTGGAGCGGGGGCAGGTGTCGCCGTCCATTGTGACGCTTCTTGATCTGATCGAGTGTCTGGGGACGACAGCTTCCGAGTTTTTTAAGGAAGCGGAGCAGGAGCCTGTTGTGTTCTCCGAGGAGGGATTCTTTGAGAAGGTGGACGAAGCGGGCAACAGTATCCAGTGGATCGTACCGACGGCCCAGAAGTACCGGATGGAGCCGCTTCTGGTGGATCTTAAGCCTTATCAGGGCTTAGAGGAGGATAAGCCTCATGACGGAGAGGAATTCGGCTATCTGATCTCGGGGAAGCTTAAGCTGTACCTGGGAGATGACGAATATACGGTGAATGCCGGGGAGAGCTTCTATTACCCGGCAAAACGGAGACACCGCATTGAGAATCCTGACGGAGTGCCGGCCAAGTTCATCTGGGTCAGCACGCCGCCTACATTTTAGATATCAGATATGGGGGAAGAAGATGGAGCAGACGAAGAATATTATCGAATTAAAACATATCACGAAGACCTATGAGGACGGCTACAGCGCGGTGTCGGATTTTAACCTGGAAGTGAAGCAGGGGGAATTTATCACGTTCCTTGGGCCTTCCGGGTGCGGGAAGACGACGACCTTACGGATGATCGCCGGGTTCGATATCCCGACGGAGGGGGAGATCCTGCTGAACGGCAAGCCGATCACCAGCCTTCCGCCGAATAAGAGGCCCATTAACACGGTATTTCAGAGATATGCGCTGTTTCCGCATATGAATATCTATGAAAATATCGCCTTTGGCCTGAGACAGAAGAAGACGCCGGAGAAGGTGATCGCCAAGAAGGTGAAGAAGGTATTGGAACTGGTGGATCTGGAAGGATTCGAGAACCGGAAGATCGATACTCTGTCCGGCGGGCAGCAGCAGAGGGTCGCTATTGCAAGGGCGGTGGTCAATGAGCCGCAGATCTTGCTGCTTGACGAGCCGCTGGGAGCGCTGGATCTGAAGATGCGCAAGGAGATGCAGCTTGAGCTTAAGGAGATGCACAGGGAGCTTGGTATTACCTTCATCTATGTGACCCATGATCAGGAGGAAGCTCTTACCATGTCGGATAAGATCGTGGTTATGTCAGAGGGGAAGATGCAGCAGATCGGTACGCCGGAGGATATCTATAACGAGCCGATCAATGCCTTTGTGGCGGACTTTATCGGAGACAGTAATATATTTAACGGGATCATGACCGGGAAGCTTAAGGTCCGGTTCTGCGGCGGGGAATTTGCCTGTGTGGATGATATTGAGGAAGGGACCCATATCACGGCGGTAGTGCGTCCGGAGGATGTGACCCTGACCCGTCCTGAGGAGGGGAGGATCAGAGGAACGGTGACTTCAGTGATCTTCAAGGGGATACACTATGAGATCACGGTGGAGTCCGGGAAGAATGAGATCGTCGCTCAGTCCGTGCATTCTGCCAGGGTCGGCGACCGGGTCGGCGTGCAGGTGGAACCGGACAATATCCATGTTATGATCGCGGAGGATCACACCAACATCTTCGCGGCAGAGATCAATAAGAATTATGAGCTGGAATATAACGGGACGGTTCTTCCCGTTGATCTTACGAATGTGATCAAGGGAAGCGTGATGTCAGAGGATGGAACTCTTCTTGACGCCAAGGGACTGGAGATCGATCCGAAGAAGGTACGGATCAAGATCTCCATCAAGCCTCAGGATATTGAGCTGACTGACGATCAGGAGGAAGGACTGGTACAGGGCTGTATCAGCAATCTGATCTATAAGGGCGATCATTACAGCTATGTGATACACACGGATCTGGAACAGGATTTTGTGGTAAATGATGAATACCTGTGGAATATGGAAGATCAGGTCGGCTTGATCATGCCGGTAGAGAAGATGATCTTCACAGTAAAGAAATAGGAGGAAGGCAGATGCACAGACGTACATTTTCCAGAAAATATCTGGGAATTCCGTATGCGGCTTTTTTGCTGCTCTTTGTTGCGGCTCCCCTGATCGTGTTGATTTATTATGCGTTCACCAACGGGCAGGGAGAGTTTACGGTTCAGAATATGACGGGATTCTTCTCTGATCCGAATACTTTGGGAACGTTATGCTACAGCTTCGGCGTTGCATTGGTTACTACGGCGGTATGCCTTCTGCTCGCATACCCTCTGGCATATATTCTTGCCACCAGCAGATTAAAGGGGAAGTCTGTCATTGTGCTGATCTTCATCATGCCGATGTGGATCAATTTCTCCCTTCGGATCACGGCGCTAAAGGAGATACTTACCTGGATTGAGGGGAATCTTGCCTATCATCCGTTCCTGAATACCGTGCTTGGCATGAGTTATGACTTCCTGCCTTTTATGATCCTGCCGATCTATACGACCATCTCCAAGCTTGACGGAGCTTTGCTGGAGGCGGCGAGGGATCTGGGGGCGGGAGGAGCGCAGGCATTCCTTCGGGTAACGCTGCCCTTATCTCTGCCCGGGATCATGAGCGGAGTGTCTATGGTATTTCTTCCGGCAATGACGAACTATGTTGTGCTGGATATGCTGTACAACAGCACATATATTATGGGAAGCCTGATCGGCAGCTATTTTGCTGCTTACAACTGGAACGGCGGTTCTATGATCGCACTGATCCTGCTTGGGATCATCTGCCTGTTTACGCTTCTTACCGGGGGAACGGACGATGAGAATAGGAGAGGAGGAGCGCTGTTATGATAAGAAGAATCTGCAGATGGACGGTCATTATCCTGATCCTTCTGTTCCTGTATCTGCCGATCCTCATCCTGGCGGTGTACAGCTTCACGGACGCCACGAACATAGGGGCGATCCGGGGATTCTCCGTACACAATTATGTAACGCTGTTTACGACGCCGGAGCTTAGGGATATGATATTCGGGACTGTGGTGCTGGCGGTCGGTTCGGCCGTGATCGCTACGATCCTTGGAACTATGGGAGCCATCGGAGCATTCTATTCCAGGAAAGGCATGGCTTCGGCGATCACAACGATGAATCAGGTGCCGGTAGTGAATGCGGACGTGGTGACAGGCTTTTCTATCTGCATCCTGCTGGTAGTAGTGCTGGGGATCAGTAAGGACACGTATATCCCGTTGGTGGCGGGGCATGTGACTCTATGCGCGCCTTTTGTGTTCCTGGCTGTGATCCCGAAATTAAAGCAGATGGATCAAAGCATCTATGAGGCGGCGCTGGACCTTGGAGCTGCTCCTTTTACCGCGCTTATTCGGATCGTGATCCCGCAGATATTCCCAGGGATCATCTCCGGGTTTGCGATGGCGGTCACGTTATCGCTTGACGATTATTTTGTTGCTACTTATACGAAGCCGGCAACTTTTGATACGATCAGTACCTATGTGGTAAATGCGACCAAGGGCGCGCAGACAAACATTAAGACGGCGCTGTGGGCGCTGTCCACCGTGATTTTCCTTCTGGTGGTGCTGTTCTCCCTGGTGATGAATATCAGGGCTAATAGGGAGAACTAACACACTGAGGGAAAGAAAGTTAAGGAGAGGAAGGCTGTATGAAGATAAGGAAATTTAGCAGAAACAAACTTGGGACTGCAGCTCTGTTTCTTTGTGGGTTCCTGCTTTTGTCCGGCCCGGTTACGGTGAATGCGGCGGATGGCGGCGGCCAGGAAGAGGAAGTTACTCTGCGCGTGTGCAACTGGGAAGAGTATATAGACTTGGGAGACTGGGATGAGGAGGAGACCATAGATCTTGACAGCGGCGATATCATTGGGGTGAATACCATGATGGAGGATTTTACGCAGTGGTATTATGAGACGTACGGGATACGGGTCAAGGTAGAATATTCCACATTCGGGACGAATGAAGACCTGTATAATATGCTGACTCTGGGAGATACCTATGACCTGGTCTGTCCGTCGGAATATATGATCATGAAGCTGATGACAGAGGATCAGCTTGTGCCGCTGTCGGATGGATTTTTTGATACTGCTGACAAGAACAATTATTATATCAACGGTGTGTCGCCCTATATCAACTCCATATTCGAGGAGAATGAGATCGGGGGAAAACCGTGGGCGGATTATATGGCTGGCTATATGTGGGGGATCACCGGGATCGTGTATAATCCTGAACTGGTGAGCGAAGAGGATGCTTCAAGCTGGAAGATCCTGAATGATCCGGCTTACAAAAGGCAGGTTACGGTCAAAGACAACGTGAGGGATTCTTACTTTGCGGCGGTAGGCGCCATCAAATCAGAGCTTCTGAATTCCGAAGAATTCAAGAATGATCCGAATTACCAGAAGAAACTGGAAGAAGAGATGAATGATACTTCTAAGGAGACGATTGCCGCTGCGCAGGAGTATCTGCAGGATGTGAAGAACAAGGCGTACTCCTTCGAGACGGATTCCGGGAAGGCGGATATGGTGACCGGGAAGGTGGCCGCCAACCTGCAGTGGTCCGGGGATGCGGTATATACCATGGATCAGGCGGATGAGGATGATTTTCCTCTGGCGTTCGCAGTCCCCTTGGAATCGACGAATATTTATTTTGACGGATGGGTGATGTTAAAGAACGGGATCGGAGATGATGAGGCGAAGCGGCACGCGGCGGAGGCGTTTATTAATTTCAATTCCCGGGGGGACAATGTGGTTCGTAACATGTATTATGTAGGATACACGTCCGTGATCTCCGGCGGGGAGGATATGAGGGTCTTTGAGTATGCCGACTGGTGCTACGGCGCCGAGGAGGATGAGGAGGAAGTGTCGGAGTACGACATAGGATATTTCTTCTCACAGGATGAAGACGGAGAGTATGTGATCACGGCGCCGTCAGATCAGGTCTACCGCCAGTTATTCGCACAGTATCCGACGCAGGATGCGATTGCCAGGTCTTCGATCATGGTCTGCTTCGACGATGAGCAGACGAAAGAGATCAACCAGATGTGGATCAATGTCCGGTGCTGCAACATCTATGATATTCCGGTATGGGTGTGGGCGGCTGCAGCGATCGCAGCGTGTATCCTGGCTGTCTTGGGTGTCAGGAGAGTAAGGAGACAGAAGACAGTGTACTGACTTATAGCTGGTACTCCATCCGGCCGGATATCGGAGTACCGGCAAAGGTCACGAAAGGGAATAAAAAGAGGAGGTATCCGCGAATATGGGATTCCTCCTGTTTTTATGCCGTTTTCTGGATTCAGTGTGTTAGTTATCTCTAATCCAGCTTGATTCCTTTAAACAGATCGCCGAGGCTGGTTCCGATGCTCTCGGACTTAGGAATGTGAACCTTCTCTGCCGGCTCTTCCTTCACCTCTTCCAGAGCCTTCATGCTGAGACTGATCTTACCGTCCTTCAGGCCGATGATCTTGACCTTCACCTCTTCGCCTTCCTTCAGAACGTCTTTCGGAGCTTTCACGCGCTTCTGGCTGATCTGGGAAACATGTACCAGACCGGACAGGCCGTCTTCCAGACGGACGAATGCGCCGTAGTTCTGAAGGCTCTCAACGGTTCCGTTCACAACGCTTCCGATCTTAACGTTGGCAATCTTCTCCTCCATGGCCTTCTTCTCCTGCTCCTTGAGGATCTCACGGGCAGACAGGACCAGACGTTCACTTGCCTGGTCTACATCAATGACCTTCACTTCGATATCCTTCAGCAGATATGTCTCCAGATCTTCGATGTATGACAGGGATAATCTTGACGCCGGGATGAATCCGCGCAATCCCTCCACCATGGCGATCGCTCCTCCGTTGACGATTCCTTCGATTTTGACGGGAAGGACGGTTCCCTTTTCCTTGTAAGATGCTACAAGATTCCATGGGTTGGCGTCATCAAAATGATCTTCCAGGTCTGCCATGGTCTCTTCAGTGCTGACATCGGCAGCTTCATTTGCTGTAGTTTCTTGTAATAATTCTTCACTCATAGTAATATTCCCTTTCGCTTTTGAGACTCGTACGCTTCCACATACTTTTTTAATTATAACATAAAACAGGGGAAATGTTCAATTTATAGTTGACGAAAGTCGAAAAAAATGGCACTCTTATTAGTAAAGTATTCCGGCGGGGACTTAAAATGGTAATTTATGCCGGGAAATCTGGTTTGAGGATGTGATTATAATGGGAAAGAAGACGGGAAAAGTATATGTAGTAGGACATAAGAATCCTGATACGGATTCTATCTGTTCTGCGATCGCGTATGCGAATCTTAAGAAGCAGCTGACCGGCAATGAGTATACGGCAAGAAGGGCGGGACAGATCAATGAGGAGACACATTATGTTTTGAAGCGGTTCAAGGTAGATCCGCCGGAGCTTCTCTCCAATGTTAAGCTTCAGGTGAAGGATATTGATATACATAAGATAGAAGGTGTGGAGCCGAATGTTTCTATCAAGGATACATGGGAGAAGATGAAGGAACAGAATGTAAAGACTCTTCCGATCCTCAAAGAAGAAGAACTGGTGGGGGTGATATCCACGGGAGATATCGCGACTTCTTATATGGATGTCTATGATAACTGTATCCTTTCGGCTGCCAAGACACAGTACCGGAATATTGCGAAGACATTGGACGGGACGCTGATCTGCGGGAATGAGCACGGATATTTTACAAAGGGAAAGGTCACGATCGCAGCGTCAAGCCCGGAATTGATGGAAGAATTCATTGAGAAGGACGACCTTGTGATCCTGGGGAACCGCTATGAGTCGCAGGCATGCGCGGTGGATATTGACGCGGGCTGTCTGGTCGTGTGTCAGGGCGCAGAGGTGTCAAAGAGGCTGATCAAGAGAGCAGAGGAACAGAGCATCGTGATCATCAGTACGCCCCATGATACCTACACGGTGGCGAGGCTGATCAATCAGAGTATTCCGGTGAAGCATTTTATGACTCAGGCGCCGCTCACCGCCTTCCGCATGACGGACTATGTGGAAGATATCAAGGAGGCGATGACGAAGAAGAAGTTCAGGGATTTTCCGATTCTTGACAGGCACGGAAGGTTCAAAGGATTTATCTCCAGACGGCGTTTCCTGGATGTCAGCAAGAAGAAGGTCATACTGGTGGACCATAACGAGAAGTCCCAGGCGGTAGACGGTATCGATGAGGCTGAGATCATTGAGATCATCGACCATCACAGGCTGGGTAATATCGAGACCATGGGACCTGTGTTCTTCCGCAACCAGCCGGTAGGCTGTACGGCGACGATCGTATACCAGATGTATGAGGAGGCCGGGGTGAAGATCACGCCCACGATCGCCGGCCTTTTGTGTTCGGCGATCATCTCTGATACGCTGTTGTTCCGTTCTCCGACCTGTACGCCGGTGGATGAGAAGATTGCGAAGAAGTTGGCGAAGACTGCGGGAATAGATCTGGAGCAGATGGCGGGCGAGATGTTCAAGGCGGGAAGCAGCCTTGCGGGAAAGAGCGCGGAAGAGATCTGCTTCCAGGATTTCAAGCAGTTTACAGTCAATGACATTATCTTTGGAGTTGGGCAGATCAACTCGATGAACAAGGAAGAGTTAAAGGAGATCAAGGATGTACTGCTTCCGCAGCTTACGGAGGTACTTAAGGAGAACAGCCTTCAGATGATCTATTTCATGCTCACAGATATTCTGGATGAATCTACGGAACTTCTGTGTGTCGGAAGCAATGCGAAGGAATATATCATAGACGCGTTTGATCTGAGAGAGGATACGGATAAGATCGTATTGAAGGGCGTGGTATCCAGGAAGAAGCAGCTGATCCCGACGCTGGTGGGAGTGCTGCAGCAGGAGTAGGATGACCAGTACACTGGCAAGGAAGAGAGTGAATTATGAAAAAAGGGCAGAAGAGAGGTAAGGCGGATAAGACGGAGAACCCGGGCGGCCGGCAGGTATGGCGGCCGGGGAATATGCTCTATCCGCTTCCGGCGGTGATGGTAAGCGCCGCGGATAAGGAGGGGAACGCCAATATCCTGACGGTTGCATGGACGGGAACGATCTGCTCGGACCCGGCGATGCTGTATATATCCGTAAGGCCTGAGCGTTATTCTTATCATATGATCAGAGAGACCGGGGAATTCGCGGTCAACCTTACGACGGAGAAGCTTGCCTATGCGACGGACTGGTGCGGAGTCAAGTCTGGCAGGGATGTGGATAAGTGGAAGGAGATGTCGCTTACGAAGGGCGAGGCGAAGAAGCTTGCCTATGCGCCTGTGATCCTGGAAAGCCCGGTCAATATCGAGTGTAAGGTGACGGAAGTAAAAGAGCTTGGATCTCACCATATGTTCCTCGCCGAAGTGGCGGCGGTTCAGGTAGATGGGAAATACATGAAGAAGAACGGGAAGTTTGAGCTGAATTCCACCGGGCTTCTGGCGTATTCCCACGGAGAGTATGTGGGGCTTGGAAGAGAGCTTGGGAAGTTTGGGTGGAGTGTAAGAAAGCAGTGATATAAAGGCTTTACACTTAAATCACCAGTTGATATAATAAAAGTACCAAAGTAAACGGCGCTTATTGTAAGTAGGTGAAAGATATGTCATTTGAAGCAGCTATAATAAAGGACTATATCACTGAATTTTCCAGACTACAGGATTGGATGATACCAGTAAAAGAGACGAATCCAGAGACGTATCAATCTATGCATAAGAGATACATTGAATTAAAAGTGACACTTTCGAGTTTGGGTGTTAATCTGACGGAGCTTGACATAGTCAAAGACCCCGCTGCGAGCAACAGGGTATTTGACCCTCGCGGCAGTCGCCAAATGTGCATGCAAGCATGCCCGCTTGGCTCGTTGCTCGCGGGAATAAAGGAGTAATTATAATAAGGTGTAAAGGCTTACTTGGTGTCTTTACACCTTATTTCTTGCTTCTATCTATAAAAAGCTTAGTCGTCTTTTCCAAGCAGCCAGTCTGGCAGATATTTGACTTGGATTCCGTTATAGTTGCCGATTGTGAAACGTTCTTTCGTAAGGACAATCTTTTCGTAGTTGTCACGGATATTGATAAGGGGCGCCATTTCCCGATGAAAGGTTTCTTTTGCAGTCATATCCGCAGTGACTTGGAAGTAGGTATAGGCTCCTTTTTTTTCTGCAACGAAATCCACTTCTGTATTTCCGACCTTACCGATCATCACGCGGCAGCCCCGGCGTAGTAGTTCAAAGTAAACCAGATTCTCGAGGGAGAATCCAAGATCGTACTGCCTTCGCGGCAGTATATGGTTCCGCAGGCCGAGATCGACAATGTATAGCTTTCGGTTTGCTTTTAGGAGATGTTTTCCAACGACATCGAAGCGTTCTGCCGGATAGAAGATAAATGATTCTGTGAGAGCTTCTACATAATCTCCTACGGTATTGGGGGAGATTTTTCTGCCGTTTGAGGTGAGATAATTCGTAATACTTCGAATCGAAACCGGATTGCCTGCAACATTGGACAGATATTTTGCGATTGTTTTCAACAGAGTGATATCAGTAATCTTTCTCTTAGATGGATCAGTTTCTTTTCTGGACTGTCTGTCCTCGATATCCTTTACAATAACCGTGTTATAGATTCCTTCCAGATAGGTTTCTACCTTTTCAGAAGTACGGTCCATAACGGCGATGTAGGGCAGCCCGCCGTCCCGCAGGTATTCTGCAAGACCGCGTTCCTCATCAATGCCGGTGATTTCCAGAAATTCCTTAAAAGAGAGCGGCAGCATCTTGATCTCAACGTATCGTCCGGTCAGGAGCGTGGCCAGGTCGCCGGACAGCATATAGGCATTGGAGCCGGTAATATATATGTCAACGTCCGGCTTTACATACAGGCTGTCGACCACCTTCTCGAAGGACGGAACCTTTTGAATCTCGTCCAGGAAAATATAAGTCTTTTTGCCAACGGTCAAATGGTCTTTGAGATAAGCATATAACTTCTGATAGTCCAGAAGCTCTTCGTATTCCAGTTCTTCAAAGTTGATGGAAATGATCTGCTCATTCGGAATTCCGTTGGCCTTTAACCATGTTTGATATTGTAAAAGCAAGGTAGACTTTCCGCAGCGGCGGATTCCGGTGACAACCTTGATCACTTGCTCATCTTTCCACTGAATCAAACGCTCCAGATATTCTTTTCTTTCTACCATTACGATCACCTCCATTAAATAGTGTTCCTATTTTAGCACATAATATTCCTGAAATCAATTTATATGCCGAAATCGGAATAAAAATAAGAATATCAAACATATTGTCCCGGAATAGATAGCAGGATGGACTGAATTGTTCTACCCCTCCAACTGTTTGATTTTAGTCCGATAAATGCGACGAAGCAGCACGGTTGACATAACGACTGATACGATCTCCGCAATAGGTATGGACCACCATACCATAGACAGTCCGAATGCCTTGGCGAATACATAGGCAACCGGAAGGATTACGAAGAGCTGTCTTGCAGCGGATACGATCAGGCTGTAAACGGCATTGCCGAGAGCCTGGAATACAGATCCTACGATAATGCAGTATCCGGCGAACAAGAAGCTCAGGCTGATGATCCGAAGAGCCGGGACGCCGATATCAAGCATATTGTCTGAGGCGTCAAACAGGTTCTTAAGAAGGAAGCCCGGAAGAGTCTGGAAGATGGCAAGTCCGATCAGCATGATGGATACAGCGACAGCGACGCTGAGCTTTATGGTCTGTATGATACGTTCTTTATTCCTGGCGCCGTAATTGAAGGCGATGATCGGGATCATTCCGTTATTCAGCCCGAAGACGGGCATGAAGATGAAGCTCTGCAGCTTGAAGTATACGCCGAAGACGGCTGCGGCGGTGGAAGAGAAGATCAGAAGGATCTTATTCATCCCAAAGGTCATGACCGAGCCGATAGCCTGCATAATAATAGAAGGGACGCCGACCTCGTAGATGACGGCGATCGTCCGCATGTGCGGGCGGAAGCCCTTAAGGCTGATGCTGATCTCCTTATTCCTGGTAAGATTGAAGTAGAATGACATCAATACTGCAATCACCTGCCCGGTAATGGTGGCTATGGCAGCGCCGGCAACCTCCAGCCTTGGAAGGCCGAACAATCCGAAGATCAGGATCGGATCCAGAATAATGTTGATGATCGCCCCCGTTCCCTGGGTAATCATGTTATAGATGGTCTTGCCGGTGGATTGCATCAGCCGTTCCAGCGTGATCTGAAGAAAGATCCCGGCTGAGCATACGGTGATGATGGTCAGATATTGTGTGCCGTATGCGACAATAGTCGGATTGTCTGTCTGTGCCGCGAAGAAATAATGTGATCCAAGTCCGCCGATCACGGCAAAGATGATACAGCTTGCGATACCAAGGAACAGGCCGTTCTTGGCCGCCGTATCAGCCGCCTGATAATTCTTCTCGCCTAAGTTCCTTGACAGCAGGGCATTGATGCCGACTCCGGTACCGGATGCGATCGCGATCATCAATGTCTGTATGGGAAATGCAAGCGATACGGCGGTCAGAGCGTCTTCGTTCAGCTGTGCAACGAACATGCTGTCTACAATATTGTAGAGGGCCTGTACCAGCATGGAGATCATCATGGGTAAGGACATAGTGATCAGCAGTTTCGGAACCGGCATGGTTCCCATCTTATTCCCGCCTGCGGCGGGTTCTTTTGTATGTTGTGCTGACATAAGTTTACCTCCTGGTTGATATATTTTCATTGATTTGCGAAGCAAAAGCAATTATAGCATTACAAAATTTATATTGCAATGGGTTACATACGGATTTGCAGTGTGACATATAAATGAAAGAAGGATAGTAAGAAGATATGAGTCTGAGGTAATGCCGATATGAAGAAAAGAGAATATTATGAAATCAGAGTATTATGCGGACTGTTCTATATGATTTGTCTGCTTCAGTTTTGGGGGATTTCGTTTCATCAGACAGACGGCCGGAGCCCGGAGAAGAATCAGGAGAAGATTCGGGAGGAGGCGCAGGAAGTAAGGGAGACTGTGGACGGGGATATTACTTCCGTGACGAAAGAAGCGCCGAAGATCGCGATCACATTTGACGACGGGCCGAACAGTCATTGTACCGGGCGGCTGCTGGACGGATTGAAGAAGAGAGGGGTGAAGGCGACATTTTTCCTGATCGGTAAGAATGTCAAAGAGAATCCTGATCTGGTGAAACGGCTGGATGAAGAAGGGCACCTGATCGGCAACCACACGTATAATCATGTGGAGATCACCAGGATATCGGACGAGGAGGCGAAAAAGGAGATCACCGATACCGACGAGGCGATCTGTGCGATCACGGGAAAACATGTGGAATATATGCGTCCGCCTTTTGGCTTGTGGCAGGAGGAATTAGAGCAGGAATTGAATGTGATGCCGGTCATGTGGAGCGTCGATCCGCTGGACTGGACAACGAAGAATGTAGATGAAATTGTAAATAAGGTAGTGACGGAAGCCGGGGAAAATGATATTATTCTATTGCATGACTGCTATGATTCCAGTGTGGACGCCGCGCTGAGGATTATTGACACATTACAGAAAAAAGGGTTTGAGTTTGTAACGGCTGATGAATTGATCATGGATTGATCATAGATCGATCCCAAGAAGGAGAATGCAGGTGGAAGAGAAGAGGACGGCGGACGGGTCTGCGGGAAATGAATTTGCAAGAACAGAATTATTGATAGGAAAGGACAGATTATTCAGGCTTCGGCGCGCGTCCGTCATGGTACTGGGTGTGGGCGGAGTGGGTTCGCACTGTATTGAGGCGCTGGCCAGAAGCGGGGTGGGAAGGCTGATCCTGGTGGACAATGACAGGGTATCGCCAACCAACATCAACCGGCAGTCTATTGCGCTTCACAGTACGGTCGGACGTTTTAAGACGGAGGTTATGAAGGAGCGTATCGCGGATATCTGCCCGCATACGGAGGTGATCACGCATGAGCTCTTCGTACTGCCTGAGAATATAGAGGATATATTTGATCCGAGACCGGATTATATCATAGATGCGATCGATACGGTGACGGCGAAGCTTGCCGTTGTACAGAAGGCCGTAGAATATAGGATCCCGGTCATAAGCAGTATGGGGACGGGCAACAAGCTGCATGCAGAGCTGTTCGAGATCACCGATATCAGCAAGACCAGCGTATGTCCGCTGTGCAAGGTGATGAGAAGGGAGCTTAGGGCCAGGGGAATCGATCATCTGAAGGTCCTGTATTCTGCAGAAAAACCTGTCGTAGTACCTGTAAGTACCAATATACAGGAAGAGGGCGGCAGGCGGCCGGTGCCCGGGAGCATATCCTTCGTTCCTCCGGTGGCGGGGCTTTTGATCGCCGGAGAAGCAGTGCGGGATCTGGCGGACATTCTCTGAGGAATGGACGGAATTATATCGGAAGAACAAGGAGGAGTATAGGAAATGGACCTGTTTGAATATGCGAGAGAGAAGAATATGGACAAGGAGGCTCCGCTGGCATCCAGGCTTCGTCCTTCATCGTTGGACGAGGTGGTAGGGCAGCAGCACATTATCGGGAAGGATAAGCTTCTGTATCGTGCGATCAAGGCGGACAAGCTTGGTTCTATTATATTTTACGGACCGCCGGGAACGGGAAAGACGACGCTTGCGAAGGTGATCGCCAATACGACCAGCTCAGAATTTACCCAGATCAACGCCACGGTGGCCGGGAAGAAGGATATGGAGGCGGTGGTGCATCAGGCGAAAGAAACGCTTGGAATGTATCAGAAGAAGACAATCCTGTTCGTGGACGAGATACACAGGTTCAATAAGGGACAGCAGGATTATCTTCTGCCTTTCGTGGAGGACGGTACGATCACCCTGATCGGCGCTACGACGGAGAATCCGTATTTTGAAGTGAACGGAGCGCTGATCTCCAGATCCAGTATCTTCGAACTGAATCCTCTTGAGAAAGAGGATATCAAGACGCTGCTTCACCGGGCGGTTTATGATATGGAGAAAGGCATGGGAAGCTACCAGGCGGTGATTGACGATGAGGCGCTTGAATTCCTTGCGGATATCTCCGGCGGGGATGCGAGGAATGCGCTGAATGCAGTGGAGCTTGGAATCCTTACGACTGAGCGTAATGCAGACGGCAAGATTCATATTACTATTGATGTGGCGGCAGAATGCATTCAGAAGAGGGTCGTGCGTTATGACAAGACGGGAGACAATCATTATGATACGATCTCTGCATTTATCAAGAGCATGCGTGGGTCAGACCCGGATGCGGCGGTCTTCTACCTTGCGAAGATGCTGTATGCGGGCGAGGATATCAAGTTTATCGCACGGAGGATTATGATATGTGCATCCGAGGACGTAGGCAATGCGGATCCTATGGCGCTGACCGTGGCGGTATCGGCGGCCCAGGCGGCGGAACGGATCGGAATGCCGGAGGCTCAGATCATCCTGTCTCAGGCAGTTCTGTATGTGGCGGCCGCGCCGAAGAGCAATTCGGCGTGCAATGCCATATTCAGCGCCATGGAGAGCGTGAAGAATTGTAAGACGACGGTCCCGGTGCATCTGCAGGATGCACATTACAAAGGAGCACGGAATCTGGGGCATGGGATCGGATACAAGTACGCCCACGATTATCCGAAGCATTATGTAGAACAGCAATACCTGCCGGAGGAGATCCGTGACGCCAGGTTCTATGAGCCCGCAGACAACGGGTATGAGAAGAAGATCCGGGAATGGATGGAGTATATCCGAAGTTAATGAAGATAAAGAAGTTGTCACGGCACTTGTGTTTTCGGCAGGGAGACGTTATAATCGAAGCATAGTAATTACATTAGGAGGGAATACTAATATGAAGGTGTATGATTCAGTAAAAAAAGAAGAGGTAGAAGTTAACGGAACCAAAGGGCTGATCGATATTATGAGAGACGGCCGCCAGGTCGATCTGTATCTGAAGGAAAAGAAATCAGATGCAGACGGCTACATGAGCTGGGATGTGGAACACTGGTCCAGCATTGATGTAAAGAGATTCATCCGCTGTTATTCTCTGGAAGGAAGAGTATTAGGAGAGTCCACGGGACATAATATCTATGACCTTGAGAATGAGTTCAAGCCGGAAGAGGCAGCGAAGATAGAGCTGAGTTAATATGAATAGTATGGAATGCCCCGAGACCGGTAAGACAGGTGCGGGGTATTTTTTTGCGCTGCGGATTTTGCTGCGTCTTAAACTATAAAAAAAATATAAAGAGTGTTGACAAAAGCAGGGGGGAGTGATAAATTAATATTCGAAGATGTTAGCACTCAAAATTATAGAGTGCTAACAGAAGAATCCGAAAGGAGGAGGATAGATGGCAACAGAACACGGGCTTAGCGACCGCAAGATGAAGATTCTGCACGCAGTCATCAAGAATTATCTTGAGACCGGCGAACCGGTGGGTTCCAGAACGATTTCCAAGTACACCGATCTTCATTTGAGTTCTGCGACGATCCGCAATGAGATGGCCGACTTAGAAGAGCTGGGATACATTATGCAGCCTCACACGTCAGCCGGACGTATTCCTTCGGATAAGGGTTACAGGTTATATGTAGATATGCTGATGGAGGAGAAGGAACAAGAACTGAATGAGATGCAGGAGCAGATGCTTGATAAGGCAGATCGGATGGAACAGCTTCTCAGACAGGCGGCCAGGGTTCTGGCCAGCAATACGAATTATGCTACCATGGTTTCTACTCCGATGAGCAATTCGAACAAGATCAAGTTCATTCAGCTTTCTATGGTGGATGAAGAACAGGTGATCGCGGTGATCGTTCTTGGCGGCAATGTCATCAAGAATAAGATCATCAACGTAGGAGAACCGCTCAGCAACGAGAACCTGCTGAAGCTGAATATGCTGCTGAATACGACGTTGAACGGAATGTCTATTGAAGAGATCAATCTTGGATTGATCGCGCGGCTTAAGGAGCAGGCGGGAATTCACAGCAGTGTGATCAGCAATGTACTGGATGCGGTGGCGGATGCGATCCAGGTTGAAGAGGATATGCAGATCTACACAAGCGGTGCGACGAACATTTTCAAATATCCGGAACTTAGTGACAATCAGAGCGCACAGGAGATCATCAATGCATTCGAGGAGAAGCAGCAGTTGACGGAACTGGTAACGCAGACGTTGGCGCAGGAGGATAATACAGGAATCCAGGTGTACATCGGAGATGAGACTCCGGTCCAGACTATGAAGGATTGCAGTGTTGTTACCGCGACTTATGAATTAGGTGACGGCATGAAGGGAACGATAGGTATTATCGGACCAAAGAGGATGGATTATGAGCATGTGCTAAAGTCAATGAAACGGCTTCAGAACGAGCTGGATCATATGTTTCATAAAAAAGAATAAAGAAAGGTGGAATTACCCTTGGAGAAGCATAAGGAGAAAAGCCAGGAAGAGATGGTAAAAGAGGCTGTGGAGGAAGCGAAGAAGGCGGCAGAGGAGAACGATTCGCAGGAGACAGCAGAAGATTGTGAGGCGAAGGCGCCGGAAGATACCGAAGAGGCAGAAGATAGCGAGGCATGCGAAGAGACAGAAGACGGCGAGGCGGACGGCAAAGAGGATGGTAAGAAGTCAGGCAAGAAGCTGTTTGGCAAGAAGAATAAAAAGGATAAAAAGGACGAGAAGATAGAGGAACTGACAGACAGGCTCACTCGTCAGATGGCAGAGTTTGATAACTTCCGCAAGCGTACTGAGAAGGAGAAATCCCAGATGTACGAGATAGGTGCGAAAGATATCATAGATAAGATCCTCCCGGTGGTTGACAACTTCGAGCGCGGACTTGGAGCAGTCAGGGAAGAGGAGAAAGAAGATCCGTTCATTCAGGGAATGGAGAAGGTGTATAAGCAGTTAATGACTACGCTGGAGAGCGTGGAAGTCAAGCCGATCGAAGCAGTCGGCAAGGAGTTCAACCCGGATTTCCACAACGCAGTGATGCATGTAGAAGATGAGAATTTCGGCGAGAATATCATAGCTGAGGAATTCCAGAAAGGTTACATGTACCGCGACACCGTAGTAAGACACAGCATGGTGAAAGTTGCGAACTGACATTGAGCACTTAGCGAATCGAACATGAAGTTTATGGTAATCAAAGCAAACATCCATATTATGGAACAATTATAATGGTAAAACAGGAGGAACTAACAATGGGCAAGATCATAGGTATTGACTTGGGTACAACAAACAGTTGTGTAGCAGTTATGGAAGGCGGCCAGCCAACAGTCATCGCCAATACAGAAGGCGCCAGAACAACACCGTCTGTAGTAGCATTTTCGAAGACAGGAGAACGTCTGGTAGGAGAGCCTGCGAAGCGTCAGGCGGTTACCAACGCAGAGCGGACGATTGCTTCTATTAAGAGAGAGATGGGAAGCGATTACAGAGTAACGATCGATGAGAAGAAATATTCTCCTCAGGAGATCTCAGCTATGATCCTTCAGAAGATGAAAGCAGATGCAGAAGGCTATCTGGGCGAGAAGGTAACGGAAGCAGTTATCACCGTACCGGCTTATTTCAACGATGCACAGCGTCAGGCGACTAAGGATGCGGGTAAGATCGCAGGTCTTGATGTAAAGCGTATCATCAACGAGCCTACGGCAGCAGCGCTTGCTTACGGTCTTGACAATGAGAAAGAACAGAAGATCATGGTATATGACTTAGGCGGCGGTACTTTCGACGTATCTGTCATCGAGATCGGCGACGGAGTCATCGAGGTATTGTCTACGGCAGGCAACAACCGTCTCGGAGGAGATGACTTTGACCAGAAGATCACAGACTATATGATCGCAGAATTCAAGAAGCAGGAGGGTGTGGACTTATCTACAGATAAGATGGCGCTCCAGAGATTAAAAGAAGCGGCGGAGAAGGCGAAGAAGGAGCTGTCCTCTGCAACAACGACCAATATCAACCTGCCGTTCATCACTGCAACGGCGGAGGGTCCGAAGCATTTTGATATGAACCTGACAAGAGCCAAATTCGACGAACTGACACACGACCTGGTTGAGAAGACCTCTGAGCCGGTGAAGAGAGCGCTCTCTGATGCGGGAATCAGCGCGTCCGAGCTTGGCCAGGTATTGCTGGTAGGCGGTTCTACACGTATTCCGGCCGTACAGGAAGAGGTTAAGCGTCTGACTGGCAAGGAGCCAAGCAAGTCTCTGAACCCGGATGAGTGCGTAGCGCTCGGCGCATCTGTTCAGGGTGGTAAGCTTGCGGGAGACGCAGGTGCAGGAGACATTCTTCTTCTTGACGTTACACCGCTGTCACTGTCTATCGAGACTATGGGCGGCGTGGCTACAAGGCTGATCGAGAGAAATACGACGATCCCGACCAAGAAGAGCCAGATCTTCTCTACGGCGGCAGATAATCAGACAGCCGTTGATATCAACGTTGTACAGGGGGAGAGACAGTTCGCAAGAGATAACAAGTCCCTTGGACAGTTCAGACTGGACGGAATCGCACCGGCTCCGCGCGGAGTACCGCAGATCGAGGTTACCTTCGATATCGATGCCAACGGTATCGTTAATGTATCCGCAAAAGACCTTGGAACAGGCAAGGAGCAGCATATCACCATCACAGCGGGCTCCAATATGTCTGACGAGGATATCGATAAGGCTGTTAAGGAAGCGGCGGCTTTCGAGGCTCAGGATAAGAAGCGCAAGGAAGGAATCGACGCCAAGAACGAAGCGGATTCACTGCTCTTCCAGACAGAGAAGGCTCTCGGCGAGGTAGGAGATAAGATCGACGCGGCAGATAAATCCGCTGTAGAGGCAGACTGCAAAGCTCTCAGAGAGGTTCTTGATAAGGTGAATATGGACGATATCTCCGATGCTCAGGTTGCCGAGATGAAGGCTGCCAAGGATAAGCTGATGGAGAGCGCTCAGAAGGTATTTACCAAGATGTATGAGCAGGCCGGAGCGGCAGCGCAGGGAGCAGGCCCGGATATGGGAGCAGGCCCGAACCCGGGAGCAGGTCCGGCGCCGGAAGGATTCCAGGGTGATGATGTCGTAGACGGAGATTACAAAGAGGTCTAATAACTAAGCGGCAGATGTTCTGCGGAATCGGACCGGGCGGCAGCCTGGTCTTGATCCCGCAGAATTTTCCATGAAAATATACCCGTCCGGGTATGGTTTGAGACTTCGATTCAGGAAAGAAAGGGAAAGACGATGGCAGAATCAAAGAGAGATTATTATGAAGTGCTGGGCGTCAGTAAGGATGCTGACGATTCCACTTTAAAAAAGGCATACAGACAGGTCGCCAAGAAGTACCATCCTGATATGAATCCCGGTGATGCGGAAGCTGAGAAGAAATTCAAAGAAGCTTCCGAGGCCTATGCGATCCTGAGTGATCCGGAGAAACGCCGTCAGTACGATCAGTTCGGCCACGCGGCATTTGAAAACGGCGCCGGAGGCGGAGGCTTTGGAGGCTTTGACTTCAGCGGTGCGGATTTCAGCGATATCTTCGGCGATATCTTTGGGGATCTGTTCGGCGGAGGACGGCGCGGAAGAGCGAGCCAGGGGCCGATGAAGGGAATGAATATCAGGAAGAGTGTCAGGATCACTTTTGAAGAGGCGGTATTCGGCTGCGAGAAGGAATTGGATATGGTGCTTAAGGATCCGTGTACCAAGTGCGGGGGAACCGGAGCGAAGCCCGGAACATCGCCGGAGACGTGTCCGAAGTGTCAGGGCAAGGGTCAAGTCGTCTATACACAGCAGTCCTTCTTTGGAATGGTGCAGAATGTCCAGACCTGTCCGGATTGTAACGGGACCGGTAAGATCATCCGGGAGAAGTGCCCGGACTGCGGCGGCACAGGATATATCTCCAACCGCAAGAAGATCGCTGTGACGATTCCTGCGGGAATCGACAACGGTCAGAGCGTGCGGATCCGGGAGAAAGGAGAACCGGGTGTAAACGGAGGACCGAGAGGAGACCTTCTGGTAGAAGTGGTCGTATCAAGACATCCGATCTTCCAGAGGCAGGATATGCATATCTTCTCCACAGTTCCGATCTCATTTGCCCAGGCTGCATTAGGCGCGGATATCCGGGTGAAGACGGTGGACGGAGAGGTGATCTACACGGTGAAGCCGGGAACCAAGACAGATACCAAGGTGCGTCTTAAGGGCAAGGGAGTTCCGTCCGTGCGGAATTCACAGGTGCGCGGAGACCACTATGTAACACTTGTGATTCAGACGCCGGAACATCTGAGCCAGGAAGCGAAAGAAGCGCTTAGAAAATTCGATGAATTGTCAGGAAATACGCTGAACTCGGTATCGGGAGAGAAGGAGACGAAGACCGTAAAGAAGAAAAAAGGATTTATGGATAAAATGAAAGAAGCCTTTGATGATTAATATCATCAAAGGCTTTTCGCTTACCTGTCTGTCTATTGACTTTTGGACTCAAAATGATATAATCTAATACTAAGAAGTTAATATAAAGAGCGGTGAGGAAATGGTTATATTATTAATAGGCGGCGGCAGCGTGCTGATGAATGCGATGATCGATAAACTGAATAAGAATGGTCACCGCGTCTACTTGCTGACCGGTCAGAGGGTCAGCCGTTTTTCTTATAAGCATGTATTTGAGAAGTATGATTTCCCTTATGAGAGTGAGAGCGTTAAGGATATCTTCGAGAGTATCAGGCCGGAAGTAACGGTGTTTATGGGCGCTTATGACACGAACTATGATTGGGAGAATAAGGGCAGGCAGGAGTCGGTGCGTTATGTGGCGGGAGTTATGAATATTCTGTCAGCGTTCAGTATGGTTAAGACGGGACGGCTGATTTATTTTTCCTGCGAGGAAGTATTCGGTAATGCGTATATCGATGATATCGGAGAGGAAGAACCGGTGACTCCTAAGGGATTTAAGGCGCTGGCGCTGGCGCAGGGCGAGGAAGTCTGTGCGAATTATCACAGGACCCAGAGTATGGATACGGTGATAGTCCGTTTTGATCACATGTACTGGGTGCCGGAGAAAGGGGGACATGAGGATGCTCCCTGTTTCCATATGATCCTGGAAGGGCTGAAGACCGGGAGGATCTCAGCCAACGAACGGAGAGTGTTCTCCATGATCTATCTGAATGATGCGGTGGAGCTGGCATACAGGGTGATCAGCAGGGAAGAGCTTAAGTATTCCGTTTATCATATTTCTGCTGCGGCGGAGGTGGACGAACTTAAGCTTGCGAAGAAGATAAGCGAGGAGATGGGATCCGGCATCTCGGTCGTGGATAACACGGTTGGAATGAGTAATCGTCATGTTCTGGACTGCAGCCGCTATAAGGAAGAGTTCTCCTATGAGATATTCAATGATTATGAGAATGGGATCAAGCCGGTCGTCCGCTTTATGAAGCGGCACAGCGCTTCTTTTATCACGGATGAGGATGACGGAGGCGGGCTTGCAGTAAAGACCTGGAATCATGCCAGGAGGATATTCAAGGCGTTGGTTCCGTTTATCGAAGCGCTGGTGTGTTTTATTCCTGTTTTATGGTTGAATGAAAGGGCCGCGGACAGCGCTTTTTTTGCACGTTTGGATCTTTTCTTGCTGTATGTGCTGCTCTTTGCAGTGGTTTACGGACAGCAGCAGGCGGTGTTTACCGCTCTTCTGTCGATCGTGGGATATTGTCTCACCAGAATGAATGCTGAGAGCGTGTTTGAGGTGCTGCTGGATTATAATACATATGTCTGGATCATACAGCTCTTTATCGTCGGGATGGTAGTGGGGTACATGAAGGACCAGCTCCGTTTTGTGAAGGGGGAGAATGCATCCAGGGTTCAGTATTTGAACGGACAGATTAAGGATATTGAAGATATCAATGACAGCAATGTCAGGATGAAGCATAATTTTGAGGCGCAGATCGTCAATCATAAGGAGAGTCTTGGTAAGATCTACGACGTTTCTTCAAGCCTTGAGCAGTATGGTCAGGAAGAGGTGCTGTTCTATGCGGCGCAGGTATTGGCAAGGCTGATGGATTGTGAGGATGTGGCGGTGTATACCGTGGCGAACGGCGATTACGCGAGACTGTTCTCATCTACGTCCCCGGAAGCCCGCAAGCTTGGGAATTCCATCAAGTATACGGATATGGAGGCGATGTACGGGGAGATCAGGGAACGGCGCGTCTATATTAATCGGGATATGGAAGAGAAGATGCCGATGATGGCGAGCGCCGTCTACTCGGAAGACGATATGCAGCTGATCCTTATGCTGTGGGGAATTCCGTGGGAACGTATGACGTTGGGAGAGGCGAACCGTCTCACGATCGTCGGCTATCTGATCCAGAACGCGGTCGTGCGTGCGAACCGTTATCTGGAGGTGCTGAGGAATCAGCGTTATGTGGAAGGTACGAATGTGCTGGACGAGGATGCGTTTACACATCTGGCGAAGGCGTACTCCGATGCGAAGGACAAGGGATTGACAGAATATATGCTGCTTGAGATCCTGACAGGCGGAGAGAATTATGAGCGTGTCGGCAGGGCAGTCGGCAGCGCGATACGGCAGACGGATTATCTGGGTATCTTAAGAGGCGGCAGGCTGTATGTGCTTCTTGCCAATACCAATAGAGAAAGTGTCGGCGGTGTGATCGGCCGTTTCGAGGATCTGGGATATGAGTGCCGTATCGACGAGGAGGCGGTATTATGATGAGGGATGAGTACATATTCCTGATCATCCTGCTTGTTAATCTGATCGTGGCGGTTGTCTATCTGCTGGCAGGAGTGCTTCTTGTGGTGCCTGCTCATGCAGTGGTAGCGGAGAAGGACAAGGAAGTGCTGTTTGATAACAGGAGGACTTACCTGATCCGTTTTATTGTGATGCTGTTATGCCCGGTTATCGCCCCGCTGTTTTTGGGAATCAGCCATATTGTCTATCTGCTCGTATTCTGGAGAGGTACGGACCTCGCAGACGTAATCTTCAGTAAGGAGCGGGTGAAGACCAATATCCGGGCAGATGAAGAGGTGGAGAGGGATATCATTCCGTTGGAGGAAGCGATCCTGGTTAATGAGAAGAAGAATCTGCGTATGGTCATGATGAATATCATGCGTAAGGATATCAAGGACTCACTGTCATCCATTACGCTGGCGCTGGACAGTGAGGATTCAGAGACGGCTCATTACGCGGCGGCTGTGCTGTCGGATGAGCTGAATAAGTTCCGTCTCTATGTGCAGAAGTTGAGGCTTCAGATCAAGGAGGAAGGTTCAGAACAGACGGAGAGTGAGGAGATGCTCCTTGATTACATGGACCATATCCTGAAGCAGCATGTATTTTCCAATCATGAGCAGCGCAAATTCGTGGAGACTATGGATGAGACGGCGGAGTCTCTCTATGAGAAGAATCCATCCGGATTTACACTGGATCGGTACGAGGCCGTCTGCCAGAGGATACTGGAGATGAAGGACTATGAGAATGCAGAGAAATGGTGTCTTCGGATGGAAGAGCAGTACCCGGATGAGCTGAAGGCGTATACCTGCAAGCTTAAGCTCTATTTTGCCAGACAGGACAGGAAGGCTTTCTTTGAGACGATGGAGGCTCTGAAGAATTCCGACGTGGTGATCAATAACGAGACATTAGAGCTGATTCGAATCTTTAGCGCAAGGAGGCAATGACGATGTCAATGACAATGCTTACTGTTTTGCAGATCATATGGGTATCGGCGGCATATTTAAGTGTGACATTGCTGCTGCCGTGGATGTTTCTGCATAAGAAGCTTGATGGTTTTGCGACTGTTCCTATAAGGTTTATGATCTATTTTACGGCAGGTAATTTCTATGTAATGAATCTGGTGTTTCTGTTGCAGCTTTTGCATCTGTCCTTTCGCCTCACTCTGATACTCGGAACGCTGGCGCCCTTTATCGCAGAGATGCTATGGAAGCATAAGGGATCTTTTTCAGGCTATATGGAACAGGGGCTTGAGAAGCTCAGCCTGCTTGCCGGTAAAGAGATCGGGAGGAAGACGTTCCTGATGAAGTTTGGAAGGAAGCTGCAGAAGTTGTCTTCAGGCGGGGCCGGGAGGAAGATGAGCGGCCGCTGGCCGGATATTTTTCTGACTTTGGCGGTTATCGTGCTGGTATTATATATGTACGGACTTAATGCCGTGAATGTCTACGGTTATTGTGCGTCTGACCTTGTGCTGCATAACTATTGGATCAATGAGATGGGGAATAATAATATCTTCGTGGATGGGGTCTATCCCTTTGGATTCCACTGTATGATCTATTATCTGCATGCAGTGTTCGCGATTCCGGTCTATGTGGTGCTCAGAGTTTTCTATATGGTGCAGACAGTAATGGTCCACCTGATATTGGTTGCCTTCTTGAAGACGGTGTGCAGATCCAGATATACGCCCTATATCGGGGCGGTGGTCTATGTACTTTCCGATGTGTTCTATCAGTATGCCTATTATAGGTACTATGCTTCTCTGCCGCAGGAGTTTGGAATGCTTTTTATCCTGCCAAGCGCCGGATTCGCCATTGCATTTCTGAGGGAGCGGAGTTTTATAACGGGTGTCGGAGGAAAAGAGAGGGGGATCAGGGTGGCGAACCTGTATCTTGCAATGTTTGCTGCCAATATCTCTATGACGTTAGCGGCGCATTTCTATGATACGATCGCCGCAGGTCTGTTCTGCATCGGGATTGCCGCAGGGTTCTTCTTTAGATGTTTCCGGTGGAAGTATTTGGGGCGGATCGTGGCTGCGGGAATCTTAGGTATATTGATCGCCGTCCTTCCGATGGCCGCTGCGTATATGACGGGGACGCCCTTGCAGGGTTCTCTGAACTGGGGGATGGCGATGCTGTCTTCTGGAGGAGATGACGCGGAAGAAGAGAGTACAGATTCCGGGGAGAAGAAGGAGAAAGAAGATTCGAAGAAGGCGCCGAAGGGTATTGTCTCTAAGATAAGGGGAATATTTACACCAAAGAAGATAGCGCGTATCCTGGATCGGATCGATTATTATGTGATGAACGATAATATCCTGGCTGTTAAGGTTATGCTTGGGAGTATTGCCGTATTGTTTCTTCTGGGGCTGTTGTGGATGCTGTTCCGAAAGGCGGAGTACGGGGCGGTGCTGGTATCGCTGAGTGTGTATACGGCGCTGCTTGCGATACTGCAGGTGTCGGCTGAGCTGGGGCTGCCTCAGCTTATAGAGGTCACGAGATATCCGGTCTATCTGGTGTATGGAATCGTGGCGGTATGGAGTCTCTGTCTGGATGCGGTGATATTCATACTGTGCAGATGGACGAAAGCGATGAATGCGCTCTCTTTGGCTGCGCTAGCGGCGGCGTGCGTGCTCGTGGCACAGACAGGCATCAGGGCTCCGCGTTATATCACTGCGTATGAGACCAATGAAGCGGTTACCTGTCTGACAGATATTCTGCATGAGAATCGGGGCAATATCTCATGGACGATCTGTTCTGCCAATGATGAGCGGCCAATGATCGAGGATAAAGGCTTTCATTATGAGATGATCACATTTTTAAGGAAGATGAAGTCTGTAGATGAGGATACCATGGTCACTATTCCCACAGATACAGTATATTTCTTCATAGAAAAGGTGCCGCTGTATTACCGGGATTATATCAATTCCGAGATATCGGACAAGAAGGTATCCAGGGAGGGGGCAAGTGAACCGCTGTCGGATAAGAGCGGGATCCTGCCGTATATTGAGGATGCAAGATGGGTGACAATGTCCCATATGTATTACTGGGCGCAGGCTTTTATGGAACTGTATCCCAATGAAATGGAAGTATATTATGAGACGGATCGGTTTGTCTGTTACCGCTTGCAGCAGAATGGGTACAGTCCGTATAATTTTGCAATTGATTATGGATACAACGGAAAATGATTAGGAGATGGTGGTATGGTATCGCGCCGGAATTATTTTACGATTATGGTATTGATGGTTGTCATATTTTTCCTTTGTATGACGATCGACACGCTTAAGGATACCTGGAATGACTATGAGGTGAATCCTTATTCTGAGACGGCGGAGAATTATCCTTCAAAGGTGAATATATATGTGCCGGAAGGCGTCAGAGGCGGCGGGACAGTCGGCAAAAAGGCAGCCGGTAAGACGGCGGGCAAAGAGAACGCGGGGATCGGGGCCGTTATGCGCAGTAAGGTGATCGGGATCGGCGATCCGGAAGGTACTCTTATGAAGATGGCAACGGAGTGGGTCACATATACGAAGCGGGATATCAGTCTGTATAAAAATCCGTCGGCATATCAGAAAGCGGCGGGTGATAAAGACCTTCCAGAGATGCTGGTGATCGATTCCGGGAGTGTGGACTGGAGTAAGACAAAGGAGGTCAAATTTTTAAAGGAATGTGCAGACAGGGGAATTCATCTGATCTTCTGTAATCTTCCTGAGGCTTCTGTTATCAGGGAAAACACACAGGCAAGAGAGCTTCTTGGCATCCGTGAGGTCAGGGAGACCAAAGAGACGGTGGATGGATTCCATCTCTACGGCGGATTCCTGCTGGGAGGAGAGATATACTATCAGGCGTTGGAAGAGGAGGAAGAGAAGTACCAGGATATGGAACTGACCTTACCTTGGTATCGGTTGTCTTCCGGCACCAAGGTATACATGAAAGGGATATTGGAGGATGAGTCGGTCAAGCCGGAGGAGCATCCGCCGGTGATCTGGCGCAAAAGCTTCGGTTCTGCCTGTGTATTTGCCGTAAACGGCGGATACATGGAGGGGATGACAGGAATTGGGCTTCTGTCTGCCATGTCGGCGGAGATCTATCCCTATGAGATCTATCCGGCTGTAAATGCACAGAGTATGGTGTTCGAGAGTTACCCAAGCCTGGCGGATGAGAATCAGAAGAAGATGGATGAGGTCTACAGCCGCTCCTTAAAGCAGGTGTTACAGGAGATCGTATGGCCTTATGTTGATAAGTCTCTGATGGATTATCAATACGGGATCACCTGTATGCTGACGCCTCAGTATGATTACCGGGATAAGAATGAGCCGGATGAGGAGCAGCTTGAATACTATCTGAAGATATTTCACGAACAGGCCGCTGAAGTTGGCTTCTCGGCCGCCAATGTGTCTGATCTGTCTGTCAGAGAGAAGATTTTGAAGGATGAGGAGTTCTTCTCGGATGCGATGGGAAGCTATGATTTTACTTCCTTTTACGCAGGCGGCCTTACGGATGAGGAGACGAAGGAGGCGCTTAATACAAAGCTTCTGTCTTCGGTTAAGACGGTGGTTAAGGATTATGAAAAAGAGGATACCAGGATCGTAGGATTGATTACAGAGGATGTGACGCAGCAGAGCGTGCTTGGAGACGGCCTCGGCTATACATTCACAAATGATCTCCTGATGAGGAGTGTGCAAACGGCGATCGGATATACGAATGTGGCTTATGATATGATGCGGGCGGCATACCCAAAGAGCGGCCGTGATTCTTGGGAGAAGTTGTCTAAGGATTTCGCGAAGTCGGTGGATGTCTGCGGACAGACCTTTGATAAGTTCGATCAGGCGACCCTGACGGAGTGCGATACGCATATCCGCCGTTTCCTGGCGTTGGATTATACAGACAGCCGGGCAGGGGATGCGATCCGGCTTAAGACAGAGGGGGCGCAAGGGACGTCATGGTTTATCCTAAGAACCCATAATGAAGAGGTAGATTCGGTGGACGGCGGAAGCTTCCGTAAGTTGGAGGACGGCGCGTATCTGATAGAGGCAGAAGACGGGGAAGCAGTCATCTGGCTTCAGCCGGCCGATAAGAGATATTACACCATGCCGCAGGGTTCCCGGATCGGACAGGGAGGAGAGAGCAAGTGAGAGTCTGTATAGTTGTGGAGGGATGCTACCCGTATATGGCGGGCGGTGTATCGAGTTGGGTGCACGGACTGATCAAGTCTTTTCCGAATCTGGAATTTGTGATTCTGGCGATCATCAGCAACCGTTCCGTGAGCGGCAAATTCATCTATGAACTGCCAGAGAATGTGACGGAGGTCCATGAATTATATCTGGAGGATGTGGACTGGAACCGGAAGGGCTACCGTAAGCATTCGATGAATAAAGAGGAGTACCGCGCCTTGAGGAGCCTGGTGCTGAATCAGCGGGTGGAGTGGGAGATCTTGTTCCGAATGTTCCAGGAGAAAAGTATTTCTCTTGATAAGCTCTTGATGGGCAGGGATTTTATGAAAATCGTAAGAGAGTATTATGACTTGAATTACAGCCAGCTTATTTTCTCGGATTTTCTGTGGACGATGCGCTCCCTGTATCTCCCCATGTTTTTCGCAATGAAGATGAAGCTGCCTAAGGCGGACCTGTATCATTGTGTGGCTACCGGGTATGCGGGTCTTCTGGGCAGCATGGCGAAGATACTCTATGGCTGCCGCCTGATGATCTCGGAACATGGGATCTATACCCGGGAGCGGGAAGAAGAGCTTCTTCGGGCAGAGTGGGTCAAGGGGATCTACAAGAATGTATGGATCGAGCAGTTCAGGAAGATGTCGAAGCTGGCATATGACAGGGCAGATCTGGTTACCAGTCTCTATGAGTATGCAAGAGAGCTTCAGATCGAGCTTGGATGTCCCCCGGAGAAGACCATGGTAACCCCAAACGGCGTATCTGTGGAGCGGCTGTTGGATATTCCGGGCAAGACGGAGGAGGACGAAGGAAGGATCAACATCGGTGCGGTTCTGCGGGTGACGCCGATCAAGGATGTAAAGACGATGATCCAGGCGTTCAGCTTCGCAAAAGAGAGAGAACCAAGGCTTAAGCTCTGGATCATGGGTCCCTGCGACGAGGATGCACAGTATGCCGGGGAGTGTTTGGAACAGGTGGAGGCGCTTGGACTTACGGATGTGGAATTCACCGGAAGGATCGACATCCGGGACTACCTTGGCAGGATGGATATGACGATCCTTACCAGTATAAGCGAGGGTCAGCCGCTTACGATCCTTGAAGGCTATGCGGCGCACAAGCCGGTCATTGCTACGGATGTGGGGAATTGCAGCGGATTGATCTTCGGGGAGAATGACGATTTCGGTCCTGCAGGGATCCTCACTCACATCATGAATGTGGAGGAGATCGCCCAGGCTATGATTGATATGGCAAGAAACGAGCCGATGCGTCTCAAGATGGGAGAAAACGGTTATCAGAGAGTGATGTCAGGATACAGGATCGAGCATATGCGGGCGGTATACCATGAGATCTATCAGGATTTTGCGGACAGCATGGGTTATTCTCTGGAGGAGGCGCCAAAGGATGCTTCCTGACCGCAGGGAAGACATTATGTAAGAAAGGATAGGAGAAGCTGATGGCTGGCATAGGAGAGAAACTAAATCATATATTTGAAAAGAATACACTGTCAACGTTCGTGATAGGATTCGGATACAGCGCGGTATCGACGGTGACGCCTATGTGCGTGGTGATCCTGAATGTGGTGCTGATGCAGTATTTCCTCAAATTCAGCGAACTTGGCTTTGTGGAGAGAGAATTATTTTCCTGTACGATGCTCTATATATTTATCTTCTCTCTGCTGACCGCGGCGCCTTTTAACTCTGTTCTGTCAAAATATGTATCGGACGTGATCTTTGAGGAACGGTATGAGGATATTCGCGCCTGTTATAATGTGGGACTTCTGATGAATATCACGCTGAGCTGCCTGTTGGGAATACCCTTCTGCCTGTGGGAGCATTTCGTGGGAAAGGTGGATGTGTTCTATGTGTTCACGGGATACTGCGGCTACATTGCCCTTGTGCTGGTATTCTATTCCATGATTTATCTGTCTATCGCAAAGGCTTATGAGAAGATCGCGCTCTTTTTCTTTGCAGGAATGCTGGAATCGTTTCTGCTGTCTCTGTTCCTTCGGTATGTCATGCGCTGGGGGATCCGGGAGAGTATGCTGTTCGCGCTGATGACGGGATTTTTCCTTACGGCGGTTCTGGAGATGGCTCTTGTGAAGCGGTATTTTATGAAGAACAGCAACCGCTACAGATCGGTTCTCAGGTATTTTAAGAAATACTGGAAACTGGTGATCGCGAATTTCTTCTATATCCTGGGACTTTATATCCATAATTTTGTGTTCTGGACGGCGGATATGCGGATGGTGCTGGTCAAGACATTTGTGTGCAACCAGCCTTATGATATGGCGACCTGCCTTGCCATGTTCACCAATATCTCCGCGACGATCATCTTTATCGCCCGTGTGGAGATGTATTTTCATGACAAGTATAAGAATTACTCTGAGGCGGTGATCGGCGGGAAGGGATCTGATATTGACATCGCCAAGAAGGAGATGTTCCGCCAGTTAGCCAATGAGTTGATGAGCCTGGTGCGTATCCAGTTTATTATCACGACGATCGTGTACCTTGCGTGTATGGTATTCCTGCCGAGATTCGGATTCTCAAGGCTTACGCTCAGGATCTATCCATGTCTGGTGGTGGGATATTTTATTCTGTTCCTGATGTACTCGGCGATCATCTTCCTGTATTATTATGATGATCTGACGGGGGCTGCGCTGACTTCGCTGTCCTTTTGCCTGGTGACATTCGCGGGCAGCATTGCTGCCAAGAATCTGCCGGAGCTGTGGTACGGAGCCGGAGTGGTGGCGGGAGCCTTCACTGGATGGACGGTCGCATATCTGCGCCTGCGTTATATGGAGAGGAATCTGGATGTACACATATTCTGCAAGGGTTCGCTGTTAAAACCCGGAATGGGCACTCAGCCGCCGGGCAAGGTTTTTGACAGGAGGGAAAAGGCCGATACAGAGCCATAGACGAAGGAGGAGTGTTTAAGATGATAAGCACATTTATAAGAATCGGGTTTGTTCTGATTGGAGCAGCGCTTATGCTGTTTAGTTTCTGGATGAATTCATTTAAGAAGATCACGGTTAATTTTGCCGTGATATGGGAGATCTTAGGGTTAGTAATGATTGGTATCGGGGCAATTCCGGCATTCTCCAAGTGGACGAAATTGCTGGGATCCGGCACAAGCCTGGTTCTTTTCTGTGTGGGTGCGATCTTCCTGTTTGAAGAGGTGAGAACCGGCGTAATACTGTCTCAGTTAATGATTAAGAACAAGGAATTGGCCATGCAGGTATCTTTGCTTAATCAGGAGAATGAGTTTATCGTAAAAGAGCTGGATAGGGTCAGCAAGGTCCTGGAGGAAGATGATGAAAAAGATCCTGTTTGTCGTTAATACGCTGGGGCGTGCCGGAGCAGAGAATGCATTGCTTGAACTCTTAAGAACACTGGACGGCCCGGATTACGAGCTGTATCTCTATGTGATTCTGTCGCAGGGTGAGATGATCGGACAGCTTCCGCCCCATGTGAAGCTGCTGAACCGGAGCTTCAGCAGCCGGTCTGTACTGACGCGCCGCGGGAAGCGGGTCATGGCGGGAACGATCTGTAAAGCCTTCTTCCGAAACGGAGGATATGTACGCAAATTACGGGACATCATCAGGAATTATACGGAGATGAAGGGGAGCGTACAGATGGATAAACTCTTGTGGCGGATGCTCTCAGACGGCGCGAAGCGGCAGGAGGACTGCTTTGATCTGGCGGTCGCATACCTGGAGGGCGCTTCTGCTTACTATGTGGCGGATCATGTGAAGGCCGGGAAAAAGGCCGGATTTGTCCATATTGATTACAGGAGCGCCGGTTATACAAGGAGAATGGATCAGGGATGCTGGGAGCGGTTTGACCGGATCTTCGGAGTCTCTGATGAGGTTAAGGAGCATTTCTTATCGGTCTACCCTGAATATGAGGATCGCGTCGGGGTGTTTCACAATCTGGTGAATCAGGACTTGATCCGAAGCCGTTCGAAGGAAGAAGGCGGCTTTAAGGATGCTTATGAAGGGGTCCGCCTCTTAACGGTCGGAAGGCTCGCGTATCAGAAGGCGTATGATATCGCGATTGATGCGCTGAAGCTTATGAGAGACGCAGGGTGTCCGGTCCGATGGTACGTGTTAGGGGAGGGCGACCAGAGGAGGAATCTTGAGAAGAAGATCGCGGCGCTTGAGCTTAGGGAGGATTTTGTGCTGTTGGGCGCTGTGACGAATCCGTATCCGTATTATGCGCAGGCAGATATCTACATACATGCTACCAGGTATGAGGGGAAGAGTATTGCGATCCAGGAGGCGCAGACGTTGGGATGTGCGGTGATCGCTTCTGATTGCAACGGCAATCGGGAGCAGATCGAGGACGGACAGGACGGAATCCTCTGTGAGTTGGATCCGCGTGCGATCGCGGACACTGTGATAGAATTATTAAAAGACAAAGAGAAAAGGAAGGTCCTTGGGGAGGCAGCGCAGAAGAAGAATATGGCACAGACTCAGGAATTGCATATGCTGTTGGAGCTTTTGTAAGTGAGGTAATACCATGAATAAAAGAGAATTATTGATTATTATACCGGCTTATAATGAAGGAAAGAATATACGGAAGGTCCTGACGGAACTGAAGGAGTTCAGTGGATGGGCGGATATCCTGGTAATCAATGACGCCTCTACGGATTCTACGAACTGGATCGTGAAGGAGATGCAGTACCCGATGATCTCACAGCCTTTTAACATGGGGTATGGCTGCGCTCTTCAGACCGGATATAAGTGGGCGATCCGCAGGAGCTACAAGTATGTGATCCAGATGGACGGGGACGGTCAGCATGATGTGAGCAATATACCGGCCATCTATAAGAGGCTTACAGAACCGGACGAGGACGGTCAGTATCCGGATATCGTACTGGGAGCAAGGTTCATGGAGGGCAGCGCAGACTTCCCGGTTTCCTGGTTAAAGAAGAACTTCTACTCAATATTCCGGTTTTTGATCCGCAAAATAACGGGTAATACGATCTCAGATCCCACTACCGGACTTCAGGGGCTAAACCGGAAGGCATTCCTCTATTATTCGAAATATAATAATTTCGACGATAAGTACCCGGACGCAAATATGCTTGCCCTTATGATGCTGATCAAATTCCGGGTGGTGGAGATCCCGGCCGTGATGCATATGCGCAAGAGCGGAAAGAGCATGCACTCCGGGCTTAAGCCTATTTGGTATACGATCAGAGTGTTCTATAGTATTCTGATCGTGTTATTCCAGGTCAAGTTTCTTAAGATGGATGAAGGGGTTGGGCTTAAGAGTGCAGAAAAGATATAAGGACGGCAGGGAATTTATCAGGGCGGATTACCGGGAGAGCAGCATAAGTCTTCAGAATCCCGGATGCGGATGGTATCATGTTTATACCTTTACGGCTAAGCCGCCGGCAGACGGACGAGGAGTTCGGGATGAGACGTGGCTTGATGAAGAATGCAGGGAAGAGCGTCTTGCGTTGGTGCTGATCGATATAGGCGATTACCGGTCTTCGGCCATTCCTGGTGAGGCGTTGGTCCATATCGAAGAGATCCTTATGTTTTTTAGGCAGGAAGATAAGCAGATGATCCTGCGGTTTGCCTATGATATCCGGGGGGAGGCGCTGATGCGTGAACCTTCGGATATTGCGCTGGTGAAACAGCATATGGAACAGCTGGGAAGTATCCTTTGCAGATATGCAGAGGATATACTGGTTATACAGGGGATTCTGGTAGGTAACTGGGGGGAGATGCATGGTTCCCGGTTCTTGGATGAGATCTCTCTGCGCAGCCTTGTGCGTACCTGGTATCAAGTCACCAAGGGAAGGTGTTTTCTTGCAGTGCGCACACCGTCGCAGTGGCGCCGGATCATACAGGGAGAGGCAGAAGAAAGCGGTATCAGGGATCGGCTGGCTCTTTTTAATGACGGGATATTCGGTTCCGATACGGATCTGGGTACATACAGTGCGGCCGGAACCGATGGCGCTGATGCGGAGGGAAGATGGAGAATGGAGGAAGAGCTTCGGTGGCAGGACAGATATATGGGTTCTGTGCCGAACGGCGGAGAGGTTCTCTCTGGAACGGAGAAGGTCGGATTCCGTCAGGCGGCAGAGAGAATGGGAAGGATGCATCTGACTTATCTGAACAGTATCTATCATCAGGACCAGCTGAAGATATGGAAGAAAGAAACGGCAGAGGATGACGGCTGTTGGAAGGGTGTCAGCGGATATGATTATATCGGCCGCCGCCTGGGGTATCGTTTTGTTGTCCGGGACGTAAGCCCAAAGGGCAGGGAGCTTATGATCACGGTGGAGAACTGCGGATTTGCCGGGCTGTGCGAAGAGGCGGACTGTTATCTTGTGACGGAGAAGGACGGCAGAGAGATCGGCTGTGAGCGTATCCTTACGGATGTCAGACAATGGAGGAGCCGTATGAAGGCCGGCCTGTGCGCTTCGCTTCCCCGGATAGAGGAGCTGCAGGGAAGCGTCAGATGCTTTCTCAGGCTTACCCGGCGGATAGATGGACGTATTCTCAGATTCGCCAATCAGGGGGCAGAAGATCAGGTCTTACTTGGAGAGTACAGGGAGTGTGCTAAGATCTAGCGTCCCTGCCGGACAGCCGAACCGGTCATGGTACTCGGCTTCGTTGGCGATACGGATCTCGCAGCCGGTGACCGGATCGCTGATTTTTAAGTATATCTCATAGGTGCCTGCAGTATACTCCCGGACATTCAGCGGAATCTCAACGTGCGCCGCTGATCCCGGAGCGAAGGAGCGTGTATCCGCCTGAACAGGGATCTCGTAGGTCTGTTCTTTGTCGGTGTGCAGCAAAAACAGTGAGATATCAAAGGGCCGGTAGCAATTGGAGAACCCGGTATTCTCCAGGGTAAAGGAGAATAATGCGCTCTTACTGAGGGGGCCTGAGTGGGTGAAATCCGAATCTCTGAGGACATAGCGGTATCCCAGATGCCTGGAGATATATTCAAGACCGTTCATCCCATTATACGGAGAATCTTCGTTGCAGACACTTGCCTGCCATTTGGATAATACGTTCTGGTCATAGCTTCCGTTCAGGTAGGATACATGCATGAATCTGAGGTCTTCGGCGGCGGCGGGGAAATCATTATAAGGATTGTCGATGATCACCTCGCCTCCGTTGGGTACATACGTGCATAAGAGGTTCTGGAAGGAGAGCTCTTCTTCCCGGGTACGTTTCCCGGTAAGCGCAGAGGAATTCGGATCATTGGGATCCCAGTAAGTGCCAAGATCCGTATTTGAGCCCAGCATTCCGTCGTTAAAAAGCCCCAGGCGTGACGGCAGAATACTGCCTGAATCCGGACTGGCTGTCAGCGGATCAGAAGACCCGCTAAGGATACGCCACTGCTTCGGTGTACGCACGGACAGGAAGATATCGCCGGAGACGACGGAATCCAGATGGTTCATCAGTGTGAGCATCTGATCATATTCCTCATAATTGGAACCATGCATCTCTCCCCAGGAGCCGATGAAGATGCCCTGGAGGATGTAGACGCAGTCGGTGTACCGATTCACGATTCCGGCTGTCTGGGACATATGTGTAAGTATCTGCTCCAGATTGTCTGGTTCCCGGCTTCTGGCGTTCCCTTCCCAGTCGTAGAGGAACCGCAGGATCAGTTGTCTTCCGGTGGACTGCCATGCAGAGAGCAGGTCGTCCAATGACTGGAGGGCGCTGTCGCTGATAGGGCCGGCCGAGTAGTTCTGCAGATTGAATTCTAATAGCATAAGTCCGGGACCATGTGTTATACTGTAGATTGAGGACAGATCAGAAGATTCGGAATCGGAAAGAGTGTACCGATGGATCTCGTACCATCCGATATAAGGATTGGCGATCTCGGCAGTGGATTCAGTATAAGCATCCGGCTGATAGCCGGTAAATCGTACATACTTATGCAGAAAATAGTTTCCTGCGAGCAGAATGGCGCATATTGCCAGGAGAATGGATGCAAGTTGTTTTTTTGTAGTCATGTTGTATGATCTCCGCCTTTATATTATTCCCGCGGGCAATGAGCCGGGCGGGCATGTACGGGGATATTATATCATATATGACGGTTTCCTGCCAAGGGGTCCTGCCATGTACTAATGTTTACGCGGAAAGGAAGAAGCTTATGAAAAAGATATCGGTGATCATTCCCATGTATAATGCAGAAGCATTCATTATGCAGTGCATCCGTTCTGTGATGGAACAGACGTATCAGAACTGGGAGGCGGTCGTGGTCGATGACGGTTCTTTGGACCAGGGGGCTGCGATCTGTGAAAAGATGAGCCGGGAGGATAACAGGATACGCCTGTACAGGCAGGATAACAAGGGTGTCTCATATGCGAGGAACAAGGGTCTTGATCTGGCAGAGGGGGAGTATGTATTCTTCCTGGACAGCGACGATGCGATTCATCCCCGCTTATTCGAGGAGATGATCGGCCAGGCGGAGACGGGACATACAGAGCTGGTATTCTGCGGATATACCATGTGGACGCCGTCTTTGGCGGAAGAGACGGAAACTGATTCCAACGAAATCAGGAAAACGCCAAGCTTAAGCAATCCCGGCGGGCGGAGCGGCGATACTCTTAAGTGGCAGACGGCGGATGAAGAAGGAGTACAGAAGTGGTTTCACAGGACGCATATTAATGAGATGTCGGGGATCGGCGGGAAGCTGATCGACAGGAGCGCTGTCGGATCTCTGAGGTTCGATGTAAGCCTGACGAACGGTGAGGATACATATTTCTTATATAGTCTTATCTGCCAGGGAATCCGGGCGGCTTATTCTTCACAGGGATGGTATTATTACCGGAGACATCAGGAGAGTGTGACACATTCTGTACAGATGGTGTGCGGTCAGAGATATTATGAAAGCAGCAGGAGAATCCGGGACGGCGAGTACAGGCGGGGGAATATCGCATATGCCCTGACTTGGGAGATACTTGCTGCTGAGCAAATTGAGAAGAATTATATGATGCAGAGGAGAAGCAGGGACAGGGAAGGAATGAAAAGGATCCGAAGGATCGCGGCAGAAGAGAGAAGACATCCCATGTTCGGACAATTATATCTGAGCAATAAGATTCTGTTTGACTCTTGTTTTAGCTGTTATCCTCTGTATTGGGTATTGAGCCGCATGGTGTCAATATTGCAGAATAGATCGACTATTATTCCGATGACGGATCTCAAAGAAGCTTTTCAATTGTGTTTTGGACGGAAGGGAGAGATAAGTATGAAGAGAAGGGAAGCCTCTGTGGGGATATTGACATTCCATTGCTCCAATAATTACGGCGCTATGCTGCAGGCATACGGGCTGAAAAGGTTTCTGCAGAGCAGGAGGATTCGGACGGATATTGTCCGTTACGAGCCGGTGTATATGACGGGAAGACACTGGTGGATCCCGTATTCTCCTATCAAAGGCCTGAGGGGAAGAATATGGGGAATTATGAATATGTGGACCGGATTCCTGGCGCATCTGCGTATGCGGAAGGATTTCTTAAGGCAGCGGACGAACATGAACCGTTTCAGATTCCGGTATCTGGTAGATAAGAGGAGGCATAAGGTGCTGTCTGAAATCGGTCTTAGGAGACTGCCCTACCAATATTATGTGGTGGGAAGCGACCAGATCTGGAATCCTGATATTACCTGCGGTCTTAGGAGGGCGTATTTCGGGGCGTTTAAAAATATCAGGAAGAAGAAGGTGATCGCGTATGCGGCAAGCTTCGGAGGCGCCGCGCTGGATCCGAAGTATGATGAAGAGTTCTCGAAGCTTATTGAGAATGTGGATGCGGTCTCGGTCAGGGAAGAGGCAGCCGTTCCTTATGTGAAGAGACTTTGCGGCAGAGAGGTTACCGCAGTATTAGACCCGGTATTCTTCCTGCCGAAAGAAGCGTGGCAGAAAGTGGAGGTAACGCCGAAGAGGGAGAGATTCATCTTCTTGTATATTACAGAGAAGAATGAAGAGATGATAGAATATGCGAAGAAGCTGTCCGAAGATACCCGGCTTCCGGTGGTAGAGGTGCGGGCAACGATGGTTGGAGCGGATGCGGAATTTGAGGTGGATCACGGTGCGGGGCCTTCTGAATTCCTGGGTTATATCGATAAGGCGGACTATGTAGTATCGAATTCCTTTCATGCGGTTGCTTTTAGTATCATCTATCAGAAGCAGTTTCTTACATTCGCTCACAGCAGCCTGGGAGCGAGGGTCAGGAATATTCTGAAGCTTCATGGTTTAGAGAACAGGCTGTATAGTAAGGAGGAAGATACCCGGATCGATGCGCCGGCTGATTGGGACGAAGTGAGAAGGAAGACGAAGGAGCAGACGAAGCTTGCGAAAGAATTCTTGATAAAGAATATAGTTTAGGCCGGCTTGCCGCCGGACGAAGGCAAGGAGCGTAGTAAAAGGAGGCAGCAGATGGAATTATATACACAAAAGGAAGAATGCTGTGGATGCGGTGCGTGTGCGGCGGCGTGTCCGGCGGATGCGATCCGAATGGCGTGGGATCGGGAAGGATTCTCATATCCCAGAGTAGATGAGGAGAAATGTATCGGCTGTAAGAGATGTGAACAGGTCTGCCCTGTGAAACAGGATGCCGGGCGGGATGGAGAGAGGTTATATCTGGGAGTGCAGGCTAAGGATGATTCGATCCGGTATGCAAGCTCTTCCGGCGGGATGTTCCCGGTTCTGGCGGAATATGTGTTTGAGCGGCAGGGCGTCGTATTCGGGGCGGCATACACGAAGGATATGAGGGTGGTACACAGAGAAGCCCGCAATATGGCAGAGCTTGAAAGGCTTAAAAGAACCAAGTATGTCCAGAGCAGCTTAAGAGGCGTATACCGCAGAATTGAATCGTATCTTAAGAAAGACCGGTGGGTGCTGTTCATCGGAACGCCTTGTCAGGCGCAGGCCTTAAGGCTGTACCTTGGCAGAGCCTATGATAAGCTCCTTACCGCGGATCTGGTCTGCTATGGTGTGCCGTCTCCCGGTATCTGGAAATCATACGTAAAATATCTTGAACATAAGAAGAGGGGGAAGATGACGGACTTCTCATTCCGTGATAAGCGGGACCGTGATAACGGCCACGTCTGCGCATATGTAATAGACAATACGGAATATGCGGAGAAGCTGAACGCAAACCTCTATTGCAGAATGTATTTTTCTAATAATGCGATCCGTCCGTCCTGCCATAGCTGCAAATACTGTACGCCAAAAAGAGACAGTGACTTTACGGTCGGGGATTTCTGGGGGATCGAGAAGGTGAAACCGGAAATAGACGACGGTATGGGGACGTCTATGGTGATCGTCCATACAAAGCAGGGCAGAGAAGTATGGGATGCGGTCAGAGACAAGGTATCCTGGTTCGAATGTGAGGAGGAGGATGTGCTTCAGCCGCGTTTGACTGGTCCGACACTTGCGTCAAAGAGCAGAAGATGGTTTATGGCATTTTACAGGATGCTGCCGTTTTCTGTATTAGCAAGGCTGTTTTTGGCGGGTTCGGTGGTTGAAGGGGTTCTAAGGAGGATTAAGGGATGCAGCGGGTAGTCAGACAATTGAAATCAAAGGAGCGGCAGATATGATAGAGATGTTCAGATATCTGACAGGAATTTTGGAAAAGAAGGAGCAGCGTACATGGAAGATGCTGCTGTTTGCAGGGCTTTTAAGCCCTGTGGTGGATGTGTTCAGCTTTTCTGTGATCATCTATGTGATCAATATCGTGGTGGAAGCGAATGAGGCGTCGCCGGAATTGGTCGCATTTACGCTTTTCATGGTGATCCTGTCCGCCTTAAAGGCTCTTTTTGAGCTGTACAAATGTAAGATATCAAACCGATTTATCTATAACGGCGCACAAAAGCTGTCGCTTAAGATCTACGAACTGCTTATTAAGGAGGATCTAAGCGAGCACAACCAGAAGAGTGCGATGCAGGCGTTAACCATGGTGCGCAATGATACCACAAGCTGTATTCAGATCATTGTGGATTGTATCGGAATATGGGTCAACGGGATCACTATGGCGGGATATGCGGTGCTGCTGATCTATGTATCTAAGTGGATCGGAGTGGTAAGCAGCCTGGTGCTGTTGGCGCTTATGGCGGTGGTATTCTTAAGGACCCGTGCCCAGATGATCGCTTACGGCGAGAAGAGCAGGGCATATGCCATCAAGGCGAATTCACAGATTACCATTGCATTCGGTTCTTTTAAGGAAATGAAGATGGATGACCGTTCTGCTTTTGTCCTGTCCAAATACCAGGATGCCAGCAGCGGTTATGCGCAGGTACAGGGAGAATATCGGTACAAGATCGACAGTATCAGTGTCATCATGCAGAATTCGATCATGGCAGCGATGTTCACCGTGCTTGCCATTATCCTTCTGGTGGGTTCAAACCTGGCGGCGATCCTGGCGCCGATGGTCGTGTATATCACGGCGTTGGTAAGAATGCTTCCCATGGCCTACAGCGTGTTAAGCGGGATGAACAATGTGGAATTCGCCAAGAAACCTTACGCTTCCTTGAAGGAGAGTATTGCAGGTTATAAGGTTATCAAGGAAGAGGAGCGCCGATCCGAAGGGATCCGTAAGAAGCATCTGACATTCCGGGAGGGATTATCGGTGAGAGGCCTGACCTTCGGATATGTGGAGGGGCGGAAGATCTTCGAGGATGCTTCCATAGATATTCCCGTAGGATGCTCCATTGCCGTTATCGGGGCTTCAGGCGCGGGGAAGACTACATTCCTCGATCTGATCCTGGGTCTTTTGAAGCCCCAGGGAGGCCATGTGTTCTATGATGACTATGATATTATAACCCATACGGATTCTAATGGTCCTTGTAAGGCCAGTATGGGAGAGCTGGTTTGCTATATCCCGCAGACGGTCTATTTAAACGGCGAGACCATACGGAATAATGTGGCGTTCTTCGAGGATGAGAGCAAGATCGATGATGCGAGAGTGGAAGAATGCTTAAGGTGCGCTCAGATCTGGGAGGACGTTGCGAGGATGCCGGACGGGGTACATACATTGATCGGAGAGAACGGGACGGCGATCTCAGGGGGACAGAGGCAGAGGGTTGCTCTTGCAAGAGCCCTTTATAAGGACTTCGAACTTCTGGTTATGGATGAGGCGACGGCGGCCCTTGATATGGAGACGGAGAGGGCGGTCATCGATTCGATCCGGCAGGTGAAAGGGAATAAGACGCTGTTGATGGTGACCCATCATATGAGTCTTGCAAATGAGTGCGATGTGGTATATAAGATAGAGAACCGGAAGATCGTGCAGGTTAAGTAATAATACGGGCAAAAGAATGTCTGTGCGACTAAAAGAATGGATGGAAAGGATGCTTGCAGATGAAGGGATCATGGATTGTAAAGATTGCCTGTTCCATACTGGTGATCTGTATGGTGTGCCTGTTATACATACAGGCGGGAAAGGTCGTGATAGAGGAGAAAGTATTGACTAAGAGAGAGATAGACCAGGAGCTTAGGGGAGTCTGGGTGTCTACGGTGGTTAATTTAGATTATCCGATTACTCCGACTACTTCTTCGGAGTGGCTGAAGATGCAGACGGATATGATACTGGAGAAAGTGGATGAGAGTGGATTTAATGCGGTTTTCCTGCAGGTGCGCCCGTGTTCGGATGCATTTTACAAGTCCGCGATATATCCATGGAGCAGTTACCTGACCGGACAGCAGGGGACGGCGCCTGATTCAGGATTCGATCCGTTGGCTTACTGGATCAAGAAGGCTCATGAGAGGAATATAGAGCTGCATGCCTGGCTCAATCCATACCGGGTTGCCAGGAATCAGACCGAGTGGGAGGGATTGGCTGAGAGTTCTCCGGCAAGGTATCATCCCGACTGGGTGATCCAGTACGGGGCCGGATATTATTTTGATCCGGCAATTCCTGAGGTGCGCCAGCTTGTGATAGACGGTGCGTTGGAGATCGTTCGGAATTATGATGTTGACGGAATTCATCTGGATGATTATTTCTATCCCGGTTCGAATTTTAATGATAACATTTCTTATAATAAATATGGCAAGGATTTCCCGGATATCGGCGACTGGCGGCGGGAAAACGTCAATATGCTGGTGAAGGGCTTAGATGAGCAGCTTCATGAAGCAGATCCAAAGATCGAATTCGGAATCAGCCCGGCGGCGGTATGGGCAAGCGACTATATGAATCCAGAGGGAAGTGCGACTACCAGCGATTATTCTTCTTATTATGTGCTGTTTGCGGACACTAGAGGCTGGGTGAGGGAAGGCTGGGTAGATTATCTTGCGCCGCAGCTTTACTGGGCAAGCGGAGATGAGCGGTCGGATTTCACGGTGCTGCTTGACTGGTGGTCGGATGTATTCAAGGAAGCGGACCGGGATGATGTAGAACTCTTTATCGGGCTTGCGGACTATAAGACGGTTGATGAAGGGATCGGGGCCGACAGCGTGTGGTACGGCGGCCGGGAGCTTGAGGATCAGATGAAGGCCTGCAAGGAGAATTCACAGGTTGGCGGGACGCTGCATTTCCGTTACCGATATACTGCGAGCAGCCCGGATATACAGCGGGTGCTTAAGGAGGCGTATCCGGTAAGAGAGCAGGAGGACGAAGATGAATAGTCCAGGGGAGGATGAGCGAATGAGTCAGGAGAATCATGGATTGGAACCGGGCCGGGTGTCGATGGTCACGCCGGTCTATAACGGGGAATCCCATCTGGCGAAGATGCTGGACTCTGTACTGCGACAGAGCTATCCGAAGATGGAGATGATCCTGGTGGATGACGGTTCTGAGGACGGGACGGTTCGGGTTGCCGAGGGTTACCGGGAGAAATTCGCTGACAGAGGATACGGCTACCGGATCGTGTTATCAGAGCATAAGAACGCTTCTGCAGCCATCAACCAGGGCTTGCCGTATGTGACGGGAGAGTATCTGATCTGGCCGGACAGTGATGATGTGTTAGAGCCGGAATCCGTAAGGAAACGGGTGGAATATCTGTGTGCGCACCCTGAGTATCAGTGTGTCAGATCCCTGTCCTATTATTATGACGCCGAAACCGGAGAACACAGTGAAAAGGCGGATGAACAAAGGGGGGATCTGTCTAAGACCGATCTGTTCTGGGATATATTGGAATCTAAGACATTCGTCTGCTGCGGGTGTTATATGCTGCGGACGGCAGAGTTCTTCGGCATATATCAGGAGAAACGGATACCGGAATATGGTGTGGGACAGAATTTCCAGATGCTTCTGCCGTTCATGTACAGGCATGAATGCCCGACGATCCGGGAGGAACTCTATGGGGTATCGATCCGAAGCGGCAGCCATTCAAGAAGTGCGCTGACCCGCGCGCAGGAGGAGAAGAAGTACGGCGATTATGAGAAGCTGGTAGATGAGATCGCGAAGATCTGCGGGATCAAAGACCAGCAGTCCCTTAAGCGTCTTGCCTGCTGGAAGGCGAGACGCAGATATAGGATCGCGCTGAAATATGGCCGTAAGAAGCAGGCGATCCATGCGCTGCGTTTGCTGCGCAAATATGGAGGATTTCATTTCTCGGAAGCATTAAAAGAGATTATCTGGCTGTATTGTGTAAACGGATGGGTCGAGGAGAATATCTATCCGATATATCAGAGATTATGTGTATCATTGCAAAGAATGACGAAGAAATAGTGCAGGAAGGTGTCTGGCATGTCAGCGTAGGTTGACGGCCGGGCATTTTTTTGTTGACAAATATATCGAGGTGTGATATAAATAATATATCGAGATGCGATGTATTGAAGTGCAATGTATCGAATCTCACTGTATCGGAATGGAATATATGTATGCAAGGGAGTGAAAAGATGCAGGAGAGAATCCAAAGGGTATATGTGCCCATGACAGAGACCGGTTTCTATATCTTGTATTGCTTAAGGCAGGAGATGCACGGATATAATATCGGCCAGCAGGTCAGGCAGATGACGGGCGGAGAAGTAACCATAAGTCCGGGAACTATGTATGGAACGCTGTCTAAGATGGAGAAGGACGGGCTGATCAGATTCGTAAGAGAGGAAGAGAAGAGGAAGCTGTATGTGATAACTGAACTTGGATGGGAGGTTCTGGAGATAGAGCTTCGTCGGATTGAACGATTATACAAGAACAGTAAAGGAGAGTATGTATATGGCAGATAGAGTGTTATTACGGTATTGGACGATTACGGATTATGAAGAGGAAGAGCAGTTCTTAAGAGAGATGCATCGTGAGGGATGGAAGCTTCAAAAATTCTGGATTCCGGGCATCTATTTTTTTGATAAATGTATTCCGCAAGACGTGGTGTACAGGCTGGATTTCGGACAGGCAGAGAAGGGCATGAAGATGGAATATCTGGCGTTATACCGTGATTTTGGGTGGGAATACCTGTTTGATGTGAATGGATTCAGTTACTTCAGGAAGCCGGCAGGTGCAGAAGAAGAGGATATGGAGATATTCAGCGACAATGAATCCAGAATTGAGATGGTCAGCCGGGTATTCAAGTACAGGATGATACCTCTGCTGCTTGTATTTTTTGCGTGCGTGATACCTCAGCTTTGTATCCAGTCATTTTTTTGGGTCGAAAGAGGGGATGTATACGCGAGGGGGTTCACCATTGCATTTATCATATTAGCTTTTCTATATTTGTGTCTGTTTGTCCATTGCGGGAAGAAGATACATAGGCTTAGGAAGAAGTATCAGAAGGAATGATAAGCGTTGCTTGAAGACAGACCAGATTAAAAGGTGCAAAGTCTTTGTTATTTAAGCCTTTGCACCTTTTTTATCTCTTACTATTCATATCGTTCGTCGATCACGCGTTTGGATTTCTTCTCGCTTCTTGGAAGCAGTCCTAATTCCACAACCTTGACAAGCGGTGTGAAACCGATTCGGCTCTTGACCGTGCCGGCAATGCGTTTCGCCAGGTCAAGGAAATCAACGCTTCCGTTGGTTTCCACATAGAGACGCATGGTGTCTCTGCCGTCAAGATGCGAGATACGGATCTGGTATTCGCTTGAAACTTCCGGGAATTCCTTAAGTATCTCTTCGATCTGGCTTGGGAATACGTTAACGCCCTTGATCTTCATCATATCGTCGGTTCTTCCCATAATGATATCCAGGCGGGGATATTTGCTGCCGCATGGGCAGGCGCCCGGAATGATGCGGGACAGGTCGTGGGTCCGGTAACGGATCAAAGGAGCGCCTTCCTTTACCAGGGTCGTGATCACGATCTCACCGAGTTCGCCGTCCGGTACGGGCTTCAGTGTAACCGGATCTATGATCTCGATATAGAGATAGTCGTCCCAGTAGTGCATTCCGGTGTCATAGCTGCAGTTAATGCTGATTCCGGGGCCGTAGATCTCGGTAAGTCCATAGATATCATAGAGCTCAATTCCAAGCTCTTCCCGGATCCGCTGGCGCATCTTCTCGCCCCAGCGTTCGGATCCAATTACGCCTTTTTTCAGATGGATCCTATCCTTGATCTCTCGCTTTTCAATCTCTTCGGCAAGCAGAAGGGCATAAGAGGAGGTTGCACAGATGACGGTGCTCTTCATATCCATCATCATCTGCAGTTGCTTATCCGTGTTGCCGGGCCCCATAGGAACGACCATGGCGCCCAGCTTCTCGGCGCCGGCCTGGAACCCGATCCCGGCGGTCCAAAGCCCGTATCCCGGTGTGATCTGAATGCGGTCCATGTTGGTGATCCCTGCCGTCTCGTAGCAGCGGGCAAACATGACGGCCCAGTCCTCCACATCCTTGGCGGTATACGGGATGATAACCGGAAGACCGGTGGTGCCGGACGAAGAGTGGATCCTTACGATGTCCTTTTCAGGGGCGGTCATAAGTCCTAAGGGATAGGCTTCTCTTAAGTCATTCTTCTCGGAGAAAGGAAGATTCTCGAAATCTTCCGGCGAGGATATGCTTGAGATGCCGGCTTCTTCCAGCTTTTTGCCGTAGAAGCTTCCGGCTTTGATGAGCGCCTGTATCTGATGGTTTGTCTGACTGATCTGTAATTCTGATATCTGCATGTGTGTATCCTTTCTAATGTATATCCTGTATGATCTAAGTATATCTTATCTGATTCTAAGTATATCTTATCTGATTCTAAGTATATCTTATCTGATTCTAAGTATATCTTATCGCTTCTAAGTATAATCTATCTGCTTCTAAGTATAATCTATCTGCTTCTAAGTATATCCTGTATGATGGGTTTACACGGACGGTCTGTGAAAAGAGGATTAATCCTGTGCCGGGTGCTCCCGGACATACGCAAGCGCCCGGAAGTTAAGTTCATGGAATCTCTCAGGCAGCCTCTCGCGGACGGCGTCTTTGATCTCGTCTTCGTTAAGCCCGAGCGCACCGCTGTGGATCGCGGCGCCAAGGAGCAGCAGGTTTAGTACCTTGGGAGAACCTATCTTGCGGCAGGCCCGCTCTGTATCGACGATGATCAGGTTCGGTATGCGTTCCTTAAGGTATGCGGTCATCTCGCCGCCGCTGTAAGGTGTGCCTGACAGGGTCGCCGTGACAGGCATGATGGCTCTTTGGCTTACGATGACCTGACCGCCTTCTCTCAGATAAGGAAGCTGCCGGACGGCTTCTCCCGGCTCAAAGCCGATGATGATATCGGCGGTTCCTTTGGCGATCATAGGAGCGTACAATCCTTCGCCCATGCGGATATGGCTGAACACGCTGCCTCCCCGCTGTGCCATGCCGATGGTCTCGGCGCTCATGACGGGAATGTCTTTTTTCATGGCGGCGGCAGCGATCAGCTTGGAAGCGAGAACCGTTCCCTGTCCGCCGACTCCGCATAATACGATGTTTTTATTCATGATCGTTTCCCTCCTTCAAAGCTTCCGTATCATGGGAAATGTTATCTGCGGCCCCGGCTGAACAGATCGCATCTGCCGGGCAGAGCTGGCTGCACAGGCCGCATCCGGTACAGAGAGAGGCGTCGATGCTTACAGAACCATCCTTGATGATCAGCGCAGGGCAGCCAAGTTCCCGGATACATTTCCTGCAATTGATGCATTTCCCGGAAGTGACGTGCATACTGCCGGACGGTCTGGTGACGGCAATGCAGGGTGATCTGAAAATGATCGCCTTAACGCCTGGCTCTCCTGCTGTCCGTTTCACACAGGCGACGGCGGCTTCATGGTTAAGCGGATCTATGGTCTCTACAGTCTTAAGGCCGATTCCCCGAAGGACGGCTTCGATATCGATCTGGTCTGTTACGCTGCCCATCATCGTACGTCCGGTGCCGGGATGGGGCTGATGTCCGGTCATGGCGGTGGTGGAATTATCCAGTATGATCAGGGTCATATCCGCCTGATTGTATACGGCATTAATCACGCCTGTGATCGCGGACGCGAAGAAGGTGGAATCTCCGACGAATGCAAAGCAGACGGTGTCCGGTTCCATATGTCCGACGCCCTGGGCGATCCCAAGGCCGGCGCCCATGCACAGACAGGTATCTACCATGTCAAGAGGCATGGCGTTGCCAAGGGTGTAGCACCCGATATCTCCGCAGAAAATGGTCTTCCTGCCCTTCATGGCTGTCTTGACTGCGTAGAAGGAGGCCCGGTGAGGACATCCTGCGCAGAGTACCGGAGGACGTACAGGGAGAGCAGGAGGAACATCTGAAAATGTATTTCCATGCTCTGTATCCGGGCTGTCCTTAAGGAAATCCAGAATATTCTGCCAGACGCTGTCCTGTGTATTTTCCCCGGCATTGGGTGTGTGGTGCGTCAGTTTCCCGCAGATCTTCGCCGGAAGATTATATTTCCCGCACAGATAAGTCAGTTCCCGCTCAATGACAGGATCCAGCTCTTCAATACAGAGAACCTCGTCTAATCCGGTCAGGAATTCAAGGGCCAGCTTCTCCGGGAAGGGGTGGGGCGTGGCGATCTTAAGAAGGCGGACCGGGCCGGTCTGTGCCAATGTCTCCATAGCGTAGGGGAAGCTGACGCCGCCGGATGCGATTCCCAGCCGTTTCTTATATCGGTTAGGACTGGTTGTATCTTCCTGACAGTTTGAAATGCTTCCCTTGGAAGGGACAGGATCGGATATTCTGTCTGCCGCGTAGAAGATCTGGTTTCGCTTATAAGCAGAGAACTCGTCAGCCAGTCTGACATTGCGCTCCTCGATCAGCTTATGGTTCTGATAGGAAAGCCTTGGGAAGATCACCCACTTAGAGCTGTCCTTGATGAAGCCTTCCGGGCGGTGCACCGTATATTCTGCCGGATCCTTAACGGTAACGGATGCATATCCATGGCAGACTCTTGTGGTTGGCCGAAAGAGGACGGGAGTGCCGTATTCTTCTGAATATGTAAAGGCTTCCTGGATCATCTCGTATGCTTCCTGCGCGGAAGAAGGGTCGAAACAGGGAAGCTTGGAGAATGCGGCGTAATGCCTGGTATCCTGCTCGGTCTGTGAAGAGATCGGGCCGGGGTCATCGGCTGCAAGGACGACCATTCCGCCTTTGACCCCGATGTAGGCAAGGCTCATCAGCGGATCGGATGCGACGTTAAGTCCGACCTGTTTCATAGTTACAAGACTGCGTGCGCCTGTATATGCGGCTCCGGCGGCGACCTCCAGAGCAGATTTTTCGTTGACGGACCATTCAACATAGGTATTGTCGGTCCTGTGCTTTGCCACTGTCTCCAGCACTTCGGAGGAAGGAGTTCCGGGGTAGCCGGATACCAGATTCACTCCGGCGGCAATCGCGCCCATGGCTATGGCTTCGTTGCCCATTAAAAATTCTCTGTGCATAATCTCACCTCATTTGTGTTGTCTCTATACAATTCTATCATGATTCATAATAATAGACATCCTTGCGCAAAAAGTCAAGCTGACGGAAGAAATGCCGAAAAGTTTCCAATGTACGGTTGAAAAGTTTTTGATTGACAGTATGTAAGGGCAGAAGTATAATCATTTTATATAAATTAATTATATAAAATGATTATGTAAATGGGGAGGGAGTGAGATTATGCCAAAGCAGAGGATCACAAAGGAAATGGTTGTCAATGCAGCCTTTGAGATCGCAAGGGACGGCGGTATGGAACAGGTTATGGTGAAAAATATTGCAGATAAGATCGGATGTTCCGTACAGCCTATATACAGTTATTGTAAGAATATGGACGGTCTGCGCATGGAAGTGGCAGGAAAGGTAAAGATATTCATACAGGAATATATCGCGGCGCATATCAACAAAGACGATCTGTTCCGCAGTATCGGCAGGAACTATATTCAGTTGGCGAAGGAGGAACCGAATCTGTTCAGGATATTTATCCTGCATAAGAGAGAGGGGATCGCTTCCCTGGATGATCTGTACCGGACAGAAGCAAGCCGGGAGCTTGCAGAAGTTATAGCGGAAGATCTGCACATCAGCGTACCGGCGGCGAGACGGCTGCACCTGAATATGCTGATCTATACGATCGGCCTTGGCACTGTATTTTCGGTAACGTCGCCGGGGATCTCGGCGGATGAGATCTATGCGCAGCAGGAGATCGCTTATGAAGCTTTTTTAAAATCAGAGACAGACTGCAGAAAGGAGACGTAAAGACGATGAAAAAGGGAATCATTATTTACCAGTCCAAATACGGAGCGACGAAGAAATATGCCGGATGGCTGCGGCAGATGACGGGTTTTGACTGTGTGGAGACGCCGAAGGCGGCACCAAGTGAGGTGGCGCAATATGATACAATCATACTGTGCGGAGGCATCTATGCTTCCGGGATCGCGGGATTATCATTTTTGAAAAAGAATATCGGCAGATTGAAGAATAAGAAGACGGCCGTATTATGCGTAGGCGCTTCGCCTTATGACGAGAAAGCATTTGAAGGGATCAGGGAGCACAATCTGACGGGTGAACTTAGAGGAATCCCGCTGTTCTATGGACGGGGTGCGTGGGATATGAGCAAGATGAGATTCGCGGACAGAATTTTGTGCACATTGCTGCAGAAGTCTGTGGCAAAAAAGGATCCGAGTACATATGAACCATGGATGGCAGGCCTCATGAGCGCAGTGGGGCAGGCGGCAGACTGGACAGATAAGAAGTATCTGGAGCCGTTGATCGAGTATCTGAAATAACAGCAGCCGTACAGGCGGAAATATATTAGGAGGATCGTATGAAGCAGGTTTGCAGAGTATGTATGCATCAATGTAATCTAAATCCCGGGCAGACAGGCATATGCAAAGCCCGGAAGAATGAGGAGGGGAAGATCGTCTGTGTCAACTACGGACAGATCACGTCCATGGCGTTAGATCCGATCGAGAAGAAGCCGCTTCGGCTATTCAGACCCGGAAGTCTGATCCTGTCTGTCGGAAGCTTCGGATGTAATCTGAGATGTCCGTTCTGTCAGAATTACGAGATATCTATGGCGTCGGTGCAGCAGTCGGAGGGAAATGTGATTTTAAAGGGGAGGGCAGATACGGTCTGTGTCTCTTGCCGGGAACTGGCAGATAAAGCGCTGGAATACAGGGCATCAGGCAATATCGGAGTTGCATTTACCTATAATGAGCCGTTGGTGGGCTGGGAGTATGTGCGTGATACGGCAAGGCTTGTGAGAGATGCCGGTATGGTCAATGTGATGGTTACGAACGGGACGGCGTCATGTGAGGTATTAGATGAATTGCTTCCTTATATAGATGCAATGAATATTGATCTGAAGGCATTTTGCAGGGAGACATATCGGGAGCTTGGAGGGGATCTTGATACGGTCAAGAGGTTCATAGTACGGGCGGCAGAAGAATGTCATGTGGAGCTGACGACTCTGATCGTTCCGGGTATGAATGATGATGTAGGGGAAATGGAGGAGGAAGCAGGGTGGATCGCTTCTGTGGAAGATAAGGCGGGAAGGAAGATCCCTCTTCATGTTACACGTTTCTATCCAAGATATCGCATGACGGACAGGCAGGCAACGGATGTGCGGCAGGTATACCGTCTTGCAGAGACGGCCGGAAGATACTTAGAGCATGTGTTTGTGGGGAATTGCTGATGAAGCTTTCGAAGTATTTTTGTTTCGTGAGCGTGATATTGCCTGTACAGAAAAATCAAAAGATGGTATGATAGGAGTAAGAAAAAGGAAGATTAAGAAGTTATTTAAGAGGTCAGGTCATGATTACAGGAGCATTTATGGTACCGCATCCGCCGCTTATCATCCCGGAGATCGGCAGAGGTGAGGAGAAGAAGATACAGAATACGATTGACGCATATCATGAGATCGGAGGTCGGATCGGCGCTCTCGGGCCGGATACGATCGTGCTGATCTCGCCGCATCAGACCATGTATGCGGATTATTTCCACATTTCACCGGGAAAGAGAGCGAAGGGTGATTTCGGACAGTTTGGCGCAGGATGGGTGAAGACGGAGGTTAGTTATGATACGGAATTCGCAGAGAATCTTGCGAAGCTTTCTGAGGCGGGCGAGATACCTGCGGGGCCGCTTGGAGAGCGGGACAGGCGGCTAGATCACGGAACCATGGTGCCGCTCTATTTTGTGAATCAGTATTGGCGGGAATACAGGCTGGTAAGGATCGGATTGTCAGGGCTTTCCCTTACGGAACATTATGAACTTGGGCGGCGTATCAAGGAGACGGCAGAGGTGCTTAACAGGAACACGGCGGTGATCGCCAGCGGCGATCTGTCACACAGGCTTTTGGAAACGGGGTCTTACGGTTACAAGGAAGAGGGACCGGAGTATGACAGACGGATCATGGATGTGATGGGTAGCGGTGATTTTGAGAAGCTTCTGGAATTCCCGGAGGATTTCTGCGAGAAGGCGGGGGAGTGCGGACACCGTTCATTCGTTATGATGGCGGGAGCTTTGGACAGAACCGCTGTCAGGGCAGAACTTCTGTCTTATGAGGGGCCTTTTGGGGTCGGCTATGGGATCTGTGCCTATGAGACGGGCGAAAAGGATCTTACAAGGAATCTGAAAGACCGGTATGAGGAGAAGGAGAAGCGGCGGATCATGGATCAGAGGGCGAAGGAAGACGCATATGTGCAGCTTGCCAGAGAGACGATCGAGGAGTATGTCCGTACCGGAAGGAAGATGGAGATACCTGAGAATCTCCCCGGGGAGATGTATACAAGCAGGGCCGGAGTATTTGTCTCTGTCAAGAAGGAAGGGCGGCTTCGGGGCTGTATCGGCACGATTCAGGCGGTGCAGGCATCCGTGGCAGAAGAGATCATTGAGAACGCGGTCAGCGCGTCCGCAAAGGATCCCAGATTCTCCCCGATAGAGCCGAAGGAACTGGATAAGCTGTCGATCAGTGTGGATGTGCTGGGAGATACGGAAGCTATCGATTCGCCAAAACAACTGGATGTGAAGCGGTACGGAGTGATAGTGACGAAGGGATATCGCCGGGGGCTGCTGCTTCCGAACCTTTCTGGAGTGGATACGGTTGAGGAACAGATTGCGATCGCGAAGCAGAAGGCGGGGATCGGGGCAGAGGAAGAAGTTAGGCTTGAAAGGTTCGAGGTGATCCGGCATTTTTAAATAGTTGAGAGATTTTGAAGGAGTCGAGGTTTCATGGGTAAAACATTTAATACCGATGGATATTGCGATCCAAAGCTGCATTATATGGTCAATCTGGATACCCGGTTAAGGGAGATCAAGTCAATGGTAGATGCCGGAAAGTATTTCACCATCAACAGGGCAAGACAGTATGGGAAGACGACGGTTCTGACAGCTTTGGCGGATTATCTGCAAACAGAATATGAAGTTATAAGCCTGGACTTTCAGGGGTTAAGTTATGCTGACTTCGAATCGGAATACAGCTTTGCCGCCGCATTTTCCAGACAGATACTTTTATATACAGAACATATACCGGCTGAAGCAGAGGAAGAGCTTAAGCAATATTCAGCGGGAAGAGTAGGATTCTGCATCCAATAACCAGGTGTTTGTAGATTTTCTTGCTCAGCTTCGTTTTTACTATCTGAGAAGAGGGAGAACACCGGCTTTTCAATCGGTGATTCTTGCCGGAGTTTATGATGTGCGCAGTGTACGCGGTAAGATTCGGCCGGATGAAGATCATCTGGAGAACAGTCCATGGAACATTGCGGCAGATTTCCTTGTGGATATGAGTTTTTCATTAGATGATATTGAGGGAATGTTAAAAGAGTATGAAAATGATCATCATACTGGTATGGAATTGAACCTGATTGCTGGTATGATCCATGAATACACTTCCGGGTATCCGTATCTGGTGTCCCGATTCTGTAATTATCTTGATGAGAGGGTCGCAGGGATGAACGGATTCCCGGATAAGAGCAGTGCTTGGACAAAAGCCGGGTTCTATGAAGCAGAAAGGATGATTGTAAAAGAAGATAACACACTGTATCAGTCTCTTATAAGAAAAATTGAACTTTACCCGGAACTTCGGTCGATCTTGTATGAGCTTTTGTTTACCGGGAAGCCGATTCCGTATAATGCGACGAGCAGTTACATGAAGAGTGCGGCCATGTTTGGAATTATTCGGAATGAGAATGATACAGCGGCTATTTCTAATCGGATCTTTGAATCTGTGTTGTACAATTATTTTATAACCGAGGAATTTTCTGTAAGCAGAATGTATCGTATGGGTGTACAGGAGAGAAATCAATTCCATTATAAATGGGATCGGAAATTACAGTGTAGAGTCAAGAACCAGAAATAACGAACGTATGGATCTGGTCATCTATTACATGGGAGAGCAGAATGTGATCGAACTAAAAATTTGGCGGGGGAATGCCTATAATGAGCGCGGTGAAGAACAATTATCCAACTATCTGGAGTATTTTCATCTCACGAAAGGATATATGCTGAGTTTTAATTTCAATAAGAAAAAGGAGATCGGAGTGAAGGAGATCAAGGTGGGAGATAAGACGTTGATCGAGGCTGTAGTCTGAGTGAAGAAAATGATTAGGGACCAGGAATCTAAAGGCGATTCCTGGTTTTTACTTATACCAGTCATCCACATAACAGATAGCCTTTTGCGGTTCTTTCTCTATAATAAATCAGAGAGTTTGATAGTCAAACCATCAAATATATGGACGGGGATTTCATCATCAAAAGAAAACTGGCTGGAATCTTCTTCGTTGTCAAAAGAATATATTTGAACCGTTTTTGTTATCGGGTTCACGATCCAGTATTCCCGAACCCCGGCAGTGCGGTACTTAAATAGCTTGATACTATAATCCATCCGTTGTGTTGATGGAGAGATAACTTCCACAATCCAATCTGGAGTCCCGTTACATCCCTTATCTTCTAGTTTGCTTTTATCACAGATAACAGATATATCAGGCTCAACATAGTTCTTATCGTCAGCATTTAAAAATACTGCATAAGGAGCAAGATATATTTTGCAAGATCCTTGATTCGCATCGATATAATCTGCAATTTTTCTTGATAATGAAAAAATAATGTCTTGATGTCTTGCATTTGGCGGCGCCATCATATACATCTTTCCGTCGATCAGCTCCGCCCGCTGTCCGTCTGGGAGGGCGTAGATATCATCAATGGTATAAGTAAGCCGCTCTGCTGAAGCCATTTTGTAAACCTCCTTTGTGCTGACGAATTTATATAAACGTTTTTCTCCATTTTTGTTAACTAATGTACCATATTGTGAACAGAGGTTCAATATAGAAAACGAACCTGTTTTTAGATTCCCGGCCTGCGGTTTTGTTTTATGCTGACCGTTCTGCTTTCAATTTTTTCACTTCATCAAGAGAAAGTCCTGCATATTCCGCAATTTTTTCAAGTGTCAACATTCCATCTGCCAACATTCTTTTAGCAACCTCTTTCAGAGATTCTTTTCTCATATCCTCCATCATTTTACACATTTCTTGAACTCCTTTCGGGTTTTCTTTCAAATATCTTGTTCGTTCTGCCATCAGTTCAAAATTCATATCAGCCGCTTGGGTACAGTTAAAATCGTGCATGAGTTTTCCTATATCGGATTCTCCACGATATTCACCATTCACATAAAGAATATGCTCCCCATCTTCAAAAGATTTACCCGTTGCAAGGTTGATTCTCTCAATTGGATAAACCGCTTCGCCTTGACCGTAAAAATCTTTTTCAATGATAAAGATTGTATATGTGTCCGGCAACTCCTTAAATTCCAGACCGGAATGGAGATTCTCTATATCCATTACACTTGAATGATACCTTGCCCTGTGTGGGTCTGCTCCTTTGTCCTGCCTCTGGACTTCTAAATCATATTTTTTTCCAACCGAATCTGTTCCATATGCGTCCAAACAGATAGAACGTGCCCCGGCCAGTCTTTTCATATCCTTCTGTGTTTCACACTCAGTAATAATTAAATCAGGTTTATCAGTGATAATGCGCAACACAAATTCAGCCAGTGGAATATTGTCTTTAAAAAGACAACGCATGAAATCATCATCGATTGGTCGTAAACCTCTTAAACGCTGTAAATCTTCCTGATATTGCTGTTCCGTTACCATCAACCTTCCCACCTGCCTTCCCTTCCGTTTTCGTATCTCCATACTACCATAAACCACCTGATTTTACAAGCTGGGAGCCGGTGCCTTTCGGAATCCCGGCCTCTTGCCGTTGTCAGTGCGGTGGACGTACATTCTTGCCGCCACAGTCTGCGCAGTAGAGCAGGCCAGTGAGCGGGGCCGCTCATGCCTTTTGCCTTGAATACGGATTTAAATATCACCGTACACTACCTTATGTTTCTGAAACAATATCACAGGAATCTTCTATTGTCCTTCCTGTAAAAAAGTATATAATGGTGATAAAGATGTTCGAATATTGATACTTTATTGGCTTTAAAAATGAAGATTCAGGAGGCGCAACATGAGGATAAAAGGGAAGATAGCAATTTGGTTCTGGATAATGTTCGTGGGTATGGAGATCTTGATGCTCTACCTCTTTTTTGAACCGTCAGAGGAGGGGAAAGATGTTGGAATGCTGGTAATTATGATATTTGTTTTCTTTGTCTGGAATATCGTGTTCCTGCCGATGCTGGTGAAAAATTATGTAGAGATTGACGGCGAAAGGCTGATACTGGTATTAGGCCTTTGCAGGACTACTATTGAGATCGGGGAGATCAGGGAAGTGTATAAGACACATAATCCGATCGCATCCGGGGCGCTGTCATTAGACCGGGTAATGATAAGGGGGAGACGGCAGGAGGCGTTGATCTCCGTGTGTGATAAGGAATTGCTGTTCCGGGAATTGAAGCGGATCAACCCGGCGATTAAGATTGGACGGTAGGGGAGGTGCAAAGATGTACCGGATAGCCATATGTGATGACGATGTCAGAATGCGTCGGTTTTTATGCAGGACGGTTTCCGAATCCGGGATATCCTGCCGGGTGGAAGAGTTCGCAGGCGGAGCAGATCTTCTTCGGGGTTACGGAGAGTATGACATTCTGTTCCTGGATATTGATATGCCTGGGGGAAATGGAATTGAAGTGGCGGAAAGGATTCGAAGATCGGACCGGAAGGTGAAGATCATCTATGTCACAGGATATCAGGATTATATGAGTCAGTCCTTTGCGGTGCATCCTTTTGCCTTCCTTGTAAAACCCGTGCAAAAGGAAGAGATCATCCGGCAGATGAAGGAAGCGCTCATCTACGGAGGGGAGGAAGAGAAGGGGATTCCCTTCCGGGTGCAGACGACAGAAGGGATCGAAGAGTTTGTGATATCGGAGCTCTATTATCTGGAATATCAGAGCCGGAAGCTTCGGTTTGTCTTAAAGCACAGGGAGGTTATGGTGCGGGGAAAGATAGCGGAATACTTGGGGATATTCGGACCCTATGGTTTTGCCGCCCCGCACAAGAGCTTCGTCGTCAACCTGCATCATGTAAAGGCGATCCGGGGATACGAGATCATTATGATGAACGGAGATCAGATCCCGCTGTCGCAGAAGCGGTCTGTGGAATTCCGGGCGGCGCTTGGGAAATATCAGGCGGACAGTCTGGCGGGGATGCATTGAGCATTAAGCATGGAGGAGAGATGGCATGAGCTGGGTAGAATCGGCGATGTGGTACAACATTCTTGTGATGGCAGAGACGGTGGTTATTACTTTGTGCACCTGGTTTTTCATGAGCCGCACAGAACAGAGCCTAACTACGAGGAAGAGGTATCGTTTGGGGATATTTTTTCTCTATTGGGCAGGATTTGCGGGAATTACCTTCGGAATGGAGGACAGCGGCTATACGGATCTGGTTCTGCCGCTTTTCATGGTCTTGATGACGGAGGCGGCAGGATACGGCCTGTATAACCGTATGAGAATCTATAGGTTCTATTATTTCCTGTATCCGGTGTCTGTACTTGTAGGCCAGATTTTTATCGGCTATCTGATGTTAGGATTCATCTCCACGCGGTGGGGTCTGGCTGTCTTTGATTACTATCTGACGGATGTGACGCTTATCGTCAGGATGCTGACAGATATTCTTCTGACAGGGATATGGATGGTATTTTTAAATAGAAGGAAATTCGAGGACGTGAAGGGAATCCGGTTTGCCGGCCTGTTTCTGCCTCCGGCTGTCAGCGTGTTCATCATATTTTCCCTGATCAGCATCGGAGATGTGTTCATGCAGATGTACGGGGCGTTTCTTATTATATTGGATATCTTCTTCCTGGTCGTGATGAATCTCTATATATGGTTTTTATTCTCTTACCAGTCTAAGAATAAGAAGCTTGAGGCAGAACTTAAGATCAGGATGAAGCAAAATGAACTGCAGTATCAATATTATGAGATGGTGGAACAGCAGTATCAGTCATCGCGCAAGATGATCCACGATATGAGGAACCATCTCCAGGCGATCGAGGAGCTTAGGAAGCAGGATGCAGAGCAGGGGAAGGAATACGTGAAGGATATGCAGGGTATGCTGGACTCTCTTTCAATCGTGAATTATACAGACAGCCGGATGCTGAACATCATTCTAAATGACAAGGCGAAGGCGGCAAAGAGCAAAGGGATAGAGATGGACGTCAGGATCGGCCGGATCAGCCTTGAGCATATCAGGGATATGGATATCACGGCAATATTTGCCAATCTGCTGGACAATGCACTGGATGCGGCGCAGCAGGCGGAAGGAGAGAGATGGATCAAGATGCGGATGGAAACGTTTCATGATTTTGTGGTGATGAAGCTTGAGAACTCCATGTCTGTTCAGAAAGCAGGGAAGGCAGATCTTAAGCAGGAGAGGGAAGGTGAGAGGAAGCATATGGGGATCGGACTTGAAAATGTGCGCCTTACATTGGAAAAATACGGCGGCGGAATCCTGACGGAGACGCTTGGAAATGAGTTTGTTGTAAATATAACGATACCGGAGAAGGACATAGAGTAAAGGAGAAGGAAAATTATGAGAACGAGAAGAATGAGAAGGCTCATGGGCATGCTTATGGCAGCGGGTATGCTTGCGGGTATGTTTACAGGATGTGCAGGAGGGCAGAAGCTTTCGGACAAATTTGACGAGGCAGAGGTCAGGGAAGAGGCCAAGGAAGTGATCGGGATCCTGAATGAAGGAGATGTGGATACGCTGGTCGATGACAGGTGGAACGCCATGTTAAAAAGCGCTTTTGACAAGGATCAGGTACGGTCCCAGGTGATGCCGGTCATCGAAGAACTTGGCGCATTTGAAGGCTATGATAAGGAGGCGGTGACCGGAAGCAAGGATCCGGATACAGAACAGGAATATGCGGTTGCCGTGATAAAGGTAAAGTATGAGAAACGAAAAGCGCAGTTCACCATATCATTTGACGAGGATATGAAGGTGGGCGGCTTCTATATTAAATAGCGGGCAAGCTGCGGCAGATTGTCTGCCGGGGAGGTGAAAGGGATGGATATGTGGACGGGAACTTGTAAATGGGCAGGTATTATCTTTGGGGTTACGGCGCTTCTCTTCGCGGTTCTTAGGGAAAAGGGCGCGATGCTGATCGCCGGGTTCAATACTATGCCGAAGGAAAAAAGAGAACTGTATGATAAGAAGAGGATGAGCCGGGATCAGAGAAATGCGTTCGCCCTGTGGGCGGTGATACTGGAGGCGGGAGGAATCCTGTCTGATCTGACAATGTCGCAGAATGCGGCGATTCTTGCGATCATCATATGGCTTGTGCTGTTCTTTCGGGAGGTGCATGTGGACGAAGAGAAGGCGTTTGGAAAGTACAGGATGAAGTAAGGGTAGTACAGCATTCACTTATGGAAAAATTTCCAACTGTACGGTTGGATCATCCAAGGATGCTCCAACCTCCTCATCCATTCGCAAAATCCGTGCTATCGCACTTTTGCGTCTGCTGATGCATCCGCATTTTGCTCATTAATGAGTAGGTTGCTAATCCATAATCTCAGTTTTATTGCAATAAATTGCATAAAACTGAGATTATGGATTGCAACCGTACAGTTGGAAAAAATTACACTTAAGACGCATATGTATATTGCAAAAATCTCATCAGGAAGATATAATGAATATGGGTTTATGGCCGCTAAAACCGATAGTTGGACAGACCTTAGAAAGGAATAAGCAGGAGGAAGATCTAACATGTACGAGATGTTTAAGGCGGGATCTGATGTCATATTCTATGCGGTGGCAGCAGTAGTTATTATCAGCGCTGTCATTAGGATTATGAAGTCCAAAAAAGATAAAAAGGATGAGAAATAGTTGTGAAAGGAGAGGAATATGAAGCGGATTGTTTCATATCTGCTGGCAGCAGTATTGGTTCTTGCGCCGTGTATGAGTGTTTATGCTACAGGATTGGATGATGCAGTTGAGAGCGGCGGTTCGGCAGCGGATCAGGCAGATACAGGCGACCAGCAGAATACGGGAAATGGGCCGGATGAGAGCGGCCGGGAGAACACAGGAGATCCTCCGTCAGCCACTTCTGAGGTGGACATAACAGTGCCGGGAAGCGGGGAGGAAGAAGCAGGAATCGGCCTTGCAAGCGAGGAAGAGGCGAAAGAAGCCGATTTGAACAAGGGACAGGTGGACGTCTATATCGCCCAGACATTAGAATGGGGAGAACCGGTGACATTCACCGTAACTCTGAACGGACAGAATAAGGAGATTACGCTGCCGTCAGAAGGTGTCAGGGAAGTACAGGAGGGAGTCACATTCGACAATCTGACAGAAGGACTCTATGCGCTGGAGGTATCAGCTCCAGGGTTCGCCACATATAAGCAGCAGCTTCAGGTTGAGGGCTGGGCGTATAAGGTGAGCCTTGCGACCGGAATTATCGGCGGATATGATTATACTGCAGGGGGAAAGCATCCGGGAGCGGTCCTGATCGGCGATGTGAATGGGAACGGAGTTATTACAGAAAAGGATGAGACCGAGCTTATAGATCTGATCGATCAGGAGAAGGAGCCGAAGGACAATCCTCTGGCAGACCTTAATCGGGACGGCAGGCTCGACCTTACGGATCTGGATTATTTTGTTCAGGGGTATAAGGTGAGCGAGGATACCGCGTCATTCGTGGAACAGCATGTGCCGTCGTCTGCCATCACACAGAGCGCAGGCGATAAGACCCTTGTGAAGGGGTCTCTTGAGAATCTGTCCAGAGGTGAAGGAGCTGTGACTCTGACGCGGGAGGATCAGGCGAAGATCTCTGATAAGACGCCGGTGACGATGGTGTTTGACATTGACGGAGACAGCTTCCCTACCGGCGGGATCGTGATCGATTCGAAGGAGGATAATCCGATCGATACTGCTGCGGTTGAGATTACATATACGGAGACTGTCACGGGTGAAGACGGGAGCGAGACGAAGAACGATCACACGATCGAAGTTCCCGTTGTGCCGGAAGGGATCGAACCGCTGCTTACGGCTGAAGAGGTGACGGTAACGCAGGACGGATTCGGCAAGATCATGATCGATCTTGGCAGCCAGATCGCGGTGAAGAAGGTTACCATCAAGATCACGGGCATGAAGAATAATAATAACCTTGCGGAGATCGCCAAGGTGGAATTCGTGAATGATATGGAGAACCGGATCCCTGAACCGCAAAGGGATATCCCGGAGGGACTTGCCTCAGAAGCGGGGAATAAGAAGTTCACTGTGACCTGGAATGCATGTGTGAACGTTACGGGATATGAGGTACTGATCGAGGATGAAAACGGAGAGCAGGAAGTAATTGCTACGAAGGGCAATATGCTGAATGTCAGCTCATTTAAGCAGGATAAGCTCGTCAACGGCAAGGAGTATAAGGTTCGTGTACAGTCTGTGAACGGTGCATGGAGAAGCGGATATTGCAGTCCGATCGGAGTGGTTCCTAAGGTAGATAAGGTGCCGGATGCTCCTGACGGCCTGAAGGCAGAGGGCAAATACCGTGCGATAGACGCATCCTGGAAGATGATGGAAGATACAGACTCCTATAATCTCTATTACAGAGAGAGCGGGACGAAGGAATATACTAAGATAGAAGGAATTACCGCAAGCAAGCATACGATAACGGATCTGAAGGATAAGACGAGTTATGAGTTATATGTGACAGGTGTGAATGACTTAGGAGAGGGTAAGGCGTCTCTTACGTCTAAGGCTGTTACTACAGACCAGGATCCGGCTGCAATGCCGAAGTATAAGCTGATCAACAGGGCAGACCCGGGTAAGGTGAGCGGTCATATCATCAGCGCGGTGACCGGAACAGGCGAGATGAAGGACAGCCCGCTTGATACAGAAGCCGGAACCGTATGGGGAACGGTGGATAATAATGCGCTTTCCCATCATGTATTTAATACCTGGGACGGAGGCGGATTTAATGCTCTGTCGCTGAAACATGGTTTCACCTATGAGTTTGACCAGGCATATGAGCTTGACCGGATCGCGCTTCAGGAAGTAGTGCCCCAGAGTCCGAACTACGGCTATGTACAGGTCAGATATTGGGATGAGAACGGCAATGTCAATGTACTTCCAAGGATGGGAATCCAGAAGAAGGTAGATTCAGATAACAGGCCTTACTATCTGATCAAGCTTTCAGAGCCGATCAAGGCTAAGAAGCTCCAGTTTGGGCTTGCGCGTGCCGTAGCATCCGGTACGATCACGGTATCGGAGGTGTATTTCTATCATTATGATTCGATAGAGAGAGATATTATGGCGCTCTATGAGGACGATCTTCATACAGTGCTGAGAAGCGACGTGGACCAGTCGGTTATTGACGCTCTGAGGAAACGGATCAATACCCAGGATCCGGAAAGCAAAGAATATCATCCGGATAAGGATTATCTGGAGCGTGAATTGAAGACTGCGGAAGACATCCTGAACTCCAAGCAGCTAACGGAGACGGTAGGTATCTACAATACCATCACGACCAGGGATGTGGGACGCGGTTTCGGCGGATTGAATGCATGGCAGCCTCTGGGAGTGACAGCGGCGGCAGGAGAGGAGATCACGGTCTATGTCGGACATAATACGAAGAAGACTGGTGATACGACCAACTTACAGCTTGTAAGCACGCAGTATCATTCGGAGTCAGGCTCAATGTTCCGGGCGGTAGCGACGCTTAAGATCGGAAGAAATGACATTACAATTCCGAAGCTCTGGTCCGTCGATGCAGAGTCAGGAGGCGCGCTGTATGTACAGTATACAGGAAACAATGCCAATGACCGTTATGCGGTTCGCGTGAACGGCGGCGTAGAGGTTCCAAGGCTTGATCTGTATAAGGTCAGCGATGCCGGTGAACGCCTTGCGAGGGCCGAAGCGTATATCACGAAGCTGGATGCCTATGTAGGCGGCATACAGGCAAAACATAACGAGGTTCATAAGAATTCCAAGAATACGTCAGTACAGTATGAGTATAAGGCGACGGACTGTATCCTTGGAGCATCTGATATTATGCTGGATACGATGATGTTATCCCTTCCGGCACAGCAGATCCTTGCCGGTACAGGATCGGGAAGCGTACAGGCCAGAGCACAGAAGCTTGTGACGTCTATGGACGCCATGGAAGGCATGATGGGCTTGTTCTATCAGCATAAGGGATTGAACAATAATGCGACAGAAGCGAAAGACAAGATTCCGGCGAATCATCTGAACATCCGTTATCAGAGGATGTTCGCGGGTGCGTTCATGTATGCGTCAGGCAACCATATAGGTATCGAGTGGGGGTCGGCGCCGGGAATGATAAACGGAGTTCCGGTACAGTCTGATGATAGCGGCAGGTATCAAAGCGGCCAGTATTTTGGATGGGGAATCGCCCATGAGATCGGACATTGTATCAACCAGGGAACCTACGCGGTCGCAGAGATCACGAACAATTATTTTGCGGTGCTTGCACAGGCACATGATGATAATGACACTGTACGGTTCAAATACGATAATGTGTATGATAAGGTTACATCCGGTACGAAGGGCCGCGCGTCCAATGTGTTTACGCAGCTTGGTATGTACTGGCAGCTTCATCTGGCGTATGACAGCGGATTCAATTATAAGACTTATTCGGATTATACGGACCAGCTCAATAACCTCTTCTTTGCAAGGGTGGATAGCTATTCGAGGACTCCTGCAAAAGCACCGGCGCCGGGCGGCGTGGCGCTTGCACTGTCAGGAGACAGGGATCAGGATTTGATGCGCTTAGCCTGCGCGGCGGCACAGAAGAACATCCTGGACTTCTTCGTACGCTGGGGTATGACACCGAATCAGGATACTGTAAACTATGCAGATCAGTTTGCGGCAGAGACAAGGGCGATCTACTATGTGGATGATAATTCCCGTGTATATCGGGTAAATGGCAGCGGCAGTTCGCTTGGCACGGCCGGGGCAGTAGAGGCGGTCGGCGACAGTACAGCAGCCGTTATCAATGCCAGTGCTGCGAATCAGGTAGATATTACGCTGAGTTCCAAGAATATCAGCGCGGAGGATATCCAGGGATATGAGATCGTGCGCTGTACGACTTCGAACGGACAGGTTGAGAGAGAGGTCGTAGGATTTACGACTGGAAGCCAGTTTACGGATGTTGTGACAACAATGAATAATCGCGTGGTGACCTATGAGATCACGCTGATCGACAAGTATCTGAACCGTTCTGCGGTAAAGACTCTGCCGTCGCTTAAGATCATGCACGAGGGCGAGATCGACAAGACGCACTGGACGGCCAGCACCAATGATATGACCGCTACGAGTGCATTGGCATCAGATGACGAAGATATTGAGGATTCATGCAGTCCGGTTAAGGAGGCGCCGATTAAAAACGCGATCGACAATAAGAACGATACGGTATATACCGGAACGGCGGGCGTCAATGCTGAAGTCCTGATAGAATTCAATCAGCCTACCAGGGTTGCCGGCCTTAAGTATACGGTGAACAGCGGCAATCCGATCAAGGATTACAGCGTCTATGTGAAGAACGATGCGGACGGTACCTGGATAGAAGCGGCAGCAGGATCATTCGAAGCTTCCGGCAGCAGGAGTGTTCATTTCGCTAAGGAAGGCACTAAGAATATTGCGCTGTATCAGACGACGGCGATGAAGCTTGCTATTAAGAACCAGAAGGGAAGAGAGATTGCGATCACAGAGCTGGATGTGTTTGGAGTGACCGGAGATAATGTAGAATTCAGGAAGGCTTCCGGCAGCGGTACTGCGGCGATCGGCAAGCTGGATAACGCATATCAGTACGGACAGAAGGATACGGATGTGATCCCGGCAGGTTCGATCGTATTTACCGGAACCTACAAGGGAAATTCGGCTTACAATGTAGTGCTGCTCTATGACCAGAACGGTAATATCGTCGGAGGTACGGGGACTGACGGTTCTCTGAATGCAGAACAGGTGGTATTTTCAACGGTATCGGAATCAGGCCCGATCGAAGATACCTATGACGGAACCTGGATCTATTGGATCAAACCGGAGCAGGCGGACCTTGCAAGTCTTAAGCAGGTACGCGCGGAGCTGTACCGTGTGGATAATGCTTTGACCCTTGAGGGACAGAGGATGGTCAGCGATACCGTGTTCGAGACTATGCCGTCAACGCTTCCGAGTATAACGCTCAGCGGCAAGAAACAACAGCGATAAAAGGAGTAGAACATGAAGAAATATATATTAAGTATGGGCATGATCATGGCAGTGTTCGCATTTATCGCAATGCTGCCGCTCAAGGCATCGGCTGCGGTGTCGGCGATCAATGCGACTGAGAGTGAAGAGGGGAAGGCTTCTGTGAAGCTGACCCTCCCCAATGCGGCGCAGGAAGGCATTACTACGGTTTCGATCAGTCTTTCATTAGACTTGAAGGATACGGCGGGAAGCGCAGATGAGATCGTGCCGGGAGTAGATTTTACGGAGTGGATCTTAGGGAATACCAAGGTTCATACGTTCCGGTCAGACCAGGGACGGATCTTGAATATCTATATTGCGGGAACAACGCCGTTGTTTACGGCAGATGAGGATGGAGATATCCTGGAGGTCGGAACGGTATATGTGAAGAGGGCGGACGGAAGTCTGATACCTTTTACAGTTAATATTGACGAAAGTCAGCTTAAGGTGGTCCGGGGTAATACGACGACGCTGGTCACGGAAGCAGACCTGCTTGGATATGGCAGTGAATCGGACCGTCCAAATAAGCCGTCAGAGGGTAATCCGCCGGGCGGAACGCCGGAGATCGACGCCATAAGAGCTGAGCTTAAGGCTCTTATAGAGAAGGCGGAGATGATTCCGGCAGACCAACGGACGGAGGAGCTGCAAAGAGCGATCGACGAGGCAAAGAGGGTTCTTGAAGATCCTAATGCGACTCTGGAGGAGCTGCAGGCGGCGCTTATGAATCTGGAGAATGCGCTGGCGCTCTTCGAGAGTAATCAGAATACCGGAAGCAACAGTACTAATACCGGAAAAGACGTGATCACCGAGAACCGGAAGCAGAACGGTACCAGGGTCCAGGGAGTCAAGACGGGAGATATGAATCCGGCTGTGACTTATGCTGCGGCAGCGGCGCTGTGTATGGCTGTATTCGGTGTGAATGTCTTGCGCAGACGCAGGCGGCAGTAATATATGATCGTCCGCCGGGCAGCAAGCGAGACAAGACCGGTAAAGGGATTCGCCGCGCGGCATTAGTATGTGATTGTCCGTAAGGCGGCAAGCCGGACGGATAGGATATAAGATCAGGACGGATCTCGGTCAATGAGAAGAACTTCATTGGCCGGGGTCTGTTCTTTTTATCGGGGTGTATAATCGGGGCAGGGGCGTGCATACTATCTATCAGGAAGACTTGTCTTGCTGAAAGGAGCACGTAGAATATGAAGGAATTGAAGCTGGATCTTCTGCCGGGTAATCTGTACGCTGCCAAGAAGAGGGCGGAGCAGCAGAAAGATAAGGGAAAAAAGAGTACGGAACAGACAAATATTGTGAAGCTTACAGAGGTATCGGTCAAAATAGAGAAGCCGGATTAAGCGGAACGGAAAAATAAGAGTGGCGCGGGATGGGAGAATTGTGGTATGATAAAAAACACATGAATATTCTGTCCCGCAGGACAGGGAGAAAGGACAGCGAAGGCGATGAGATATTATCTGGCTCCGTTAGAGGGGATTACCACGCGGATATACCGAAGGGCGTATCATGACTGTTTCCGGCCCATGGACAAATATTTTACACCTTTTTTGTCTCCGCACACGAAGAGAGGATTTAACGCGAAGGAGTTGGCGGAGCTCCTGCCGGAGAATAACAAGGGGATGCGGCTGGTTCCCCAGATATTGACGAACCGGGCTGAGGATTTCCTGGGAACGGCCGAGAAGCTTACATATTACGGATACGGAGAGATCAATCTGAATCTGGGCTGTCCATCCAAAACGGTGGTTTCGAAGGGAAGGGGCTCTGGATTCCTTGCAGATCCGGAAGGACTTGACCGTTTTTTGGATGAGATCTATTCGAAGACAAAGGTTAAGATCTCGATCAAGACCAGGATCGGGAAGGACGATCCTGAGGAGTTTTTGGGACTTCTTAAGATCTATAACCGGTATCCGGCAGAGGAGCTGATCATCCATCCCAGGATTCAGACTGATTTCTATAAGAATAAGCCGAATCTTGAGATGTTTGAAGAGGCGGTCAGGACGAGCAGGATCGATCTGTGTTATAACGGAGATATCTGTTCAAAGGAAGATGTAAGGATGATTCAAAACAGATTCCCTTCGGTGGATACCTGTATGATCGGAAGGGGAATTATAGAGAATCCGGGACTTCTAAGCGAGATCGAGGGCGCCGGATCGCCGGACAGGGCGCTGCTCCGAAGGTTCCATGACCGGATATATGAAGAATACCGCGGCACCGGCATGGGGGATAAAATCGTGCTGTTTAAGATGAAGGAGATCTGGTGTTATATGGGCAGATCATTTCCGGGATGCGAGAAGCAGCTGAAGCGGATTAAAAAAGCAGAAAAGACGGACAGGTATGAGGAAGCGGTGGCAGAATGTTTTGAAGGGTAGTTTTTTATTCTGCCCTTGTTATTTTTAGCTTTACTTTTCTCATGCTATGCAATATAATAGAAAAAAATTTAATATACAGGAATTTTAAGGAGGAATCCCTTTGGAGAACTTGAATCATATTATTGCGGGTAATCTGAGAGATATCAGGAAGCGAAAGGAATTGAGTCTGGAACAGGTATCATCCCTTACTTCTATCAGCAAGAGTATGTTAAGCCAATTGGAGCGCGGGGAAGTCAATCCCACGATTTCGACAGTGTATAAGCTGTCCCTTGGCTTGAAGGTTCCGGTGACTGCATTTACAGCGGACAAGCCCAAGCCTTTCTCGATGACGGGCAAGTCGGTGGTGACGCCGCTGATCGGTGACGAAGGAAAGTACCGGCTATATCCGGTCTTTGAATTCAGGGAGAGACAGGATTTTGAGATCTTTGACCTGGAATTCGATGAAGGAGGCAGGATGCAGGGGAATCGGCAGATGAGTGGAACCAGGGAATTTATTACCGTTTATTCCGGAGAACTGACGTTGATATTTAACGACAGAGAGTATGTATTGAAGGCAGGAGATTCAGCGTCTTACAATGCCTTCGACGAGTATGTATATAAGAATACAGGAATGGGGATGGTGACTGCGAGTATCGTAGTCCATTATCCCGGATAGGAAGGAGTGATCGCAGCATGGAGGATCAAAAGCAGCGGGTATATGATGCGCTGGATAAGCTGAAGATTAAGTATGAGGTGGTGGAGCATGAGCCGGTATATACCATGGAGGATATGGACAGGCTGGGGCTTCCGGAGAAGGGAACTCTGTGTAAGAACCTGTTTTTAAGGGATTCGAAGGGGAAGAGGCATTTTCTTGTAACCTGTGAGGAGGATAAGAAGGTAGATCTTAAGGCCCTTGGCAGGCAGCTTGGCGGAGGGAACTTAAGCTTTGCTTCGGAGGACCGCTTAGAGAAGTATCTGGGGCTTAAGCAGGGAAGCGTGACGCCCTTTGGCCTGATGAACGATACGGAGCATGCGGTGGAATTTTTTATTGATAAGGATTTGAGCAGATGTAAGAGTCTCGGAATCCATCCGCTTGACAATACGGCGACGGTATTCTTATCCTTCAAGGATCTGGATAAGTTCCTGTGGGATCTTGATGTGGATGTGGTGAAGGTCAAGCTGTAGATATATTTACAAAAGAGAAAGGCTGAGCATTCCCAGGGCGGGGAGGTTCAGCCTTTGTGCGGTGATATGAGGAATGGTGAAATTATATGATAAGGATATCAGGGAACCGTTGTTTGATTTCCTGGAGGAGCGTTACGGGAAGATTCGGATCATCGAAGAAAAGCAGATGGGGAGATCCCGGGCAGATATTGTAATGGTGATGCCCTGTGCGGTCGCAGGTATTGAGATCAAGAGCGATGCGGATACATATGTCAGGCTTAAGCGGCAGGTCAGGGACTATGACAGATATTTTGACCGTAATTATGTAGTCGCCGGGGGCAGCCATGGACTGCATATCAGGGAACACGTACCGGATTGGTGGGGGATCATCACCGCCGAGAAGGTAGACGGCGCAATGGACTTCTATGTGATGCGGGAGGCCGGGGATAGTCCGAAGACGGATCTAAAACTGAAGCTTGGTATCTTATGGAGGCCGGAGCTTGCACATATACAGGAACAGAACGGGCTTCCGGGTTATAAGCAGAAGAGTAAGAAGTTTGTGACGGATAAGATAATAGAGAGGGTCCCTGAGGATATCTTAAACGTACAGATCAGCCAAGAGCTGTTCGAGCGGGATTACAATGAGATCGGAGCGATCATTGGGGAGTATAAGAAGCGCAGAGGTTATTAGGTCCGGGAAGGAGTGGAGAGCGTGCAGTATCCGGTAATTGACGTTGAGGAGACGGGAAAGAGGATTAAAGAGATCTGTGACTTAAGAGGAATCCAGGCGAGGGAGATCAGGGATTATATGAATTTTGCGGCTATGCAGTCGGTGTATGACTGGTTTCGGGGGAAGAATCTGCCGTCGCTGGATAATATGTATGCTTTGGCCAGATTATTGGAGGTCTCGATGGATTCCCTGATCGTTGAGCGGGGCGGCGGGGCAGATAAGACCGCGGATTCTGACGGAATGGATATGACAGGACAGTTGGGATATGAATTGACAGGCATAAGGAGATGGTCCACTGTGAGGATTTTGAAGTTATGTGTCAATCAGTTTGTACCTGGATGCAAAAAATCAGACTTTCTGTTATCCTGTTATTAACACAAAAGAATAAAGCATGAGATACAGAAGCAGGTATGGGAAGCCGCAGTGTTTTAGGATACAGGAATGCTGAGGCTTCCTTTCTATTCACAAATTTAATACTTTTTTTATTGCATGTTCCATGATTGAGAAGTAGAATAATATAATACATTGGGTTTAGATGAAAGAGAGGGCGAATATGGAACATCAATATCAGCAGGTGCCTCCGATGACACCGGGGAATTATGGGAAACGGATCTGGCATTTGTGGGGACCGATCGTGATAAAGTGGGCGATCGCGATCGGCATCAGTATGATCTCATCAGGGATATTTACCATGATGTACATGATGGCTAATCAGGATATGTCGATGGCTGCTATGCAGAGTGAAGAGCAGATGATGAATCTGTATGACAAGATTATGGAGCAGTATTTGAGCTTCGCTGTTGCGATCGAGGGAGTTGCGGCGTTGGTCACGGTTCCGATCATGCTTGTTTTCTTTCACAAGGACCGCGTGAGGGAACGGATGACAGGTTTTGTGCCGAATAAGAAGGCGCCGCTGTGGAAGTATACGGCCGCGCTTCTCATGGCGCTTGCCATGAGCCTTGGACTTAACAACCTGATCACTATAGGGAATCTGTCTGATATGAGCGAGTCATATCAGACGACGATGGAAGCGTTCTATTCTTCGCCGCTTCCTTTGCAGATCATCGTACTGGGGATTCTGGTGCCTGTGAATGAGGAACTGGTTTTCCGCGGACTGCTCTTTAAGCGGCTGCGGGAGAGAGGGACTTACATGCAGGCGGCACTGTATTCGGCGCTGGCATTCGGGTTGATGCACATGAATATGGTGCAGATGTTCTATGGATTTGTCCTGGGTATGATGCTCGCATATCTGTATGAGAAGTACGGTTCCGTCAAGGCGCCGGCGGCTGCGCATATAGCGATGAACCTGCTGTCAGTCCTGGCGACAGAGTTCAAGCTTTTGGACTGGCTTGTGGAGGATCAGATGCGGATCGGGATCGTGACGATAGCATGTGCATTTGTTGCTTCTACTATGTTTGTACTGATTCAGAGGATAGAGGAGAAGCCGGATATTCCCGGAGATTCTAAGGAGAATGAGAATCTGGCGTCTGCACATTAGTGCAGTGCTGCATTATATCTGGCGAAACTCCGAAGAATAAATTTTCATCAGCAAGGCGGAGAAGGGAGGCGATGCGGCGGCATCGTTGACCGCCGACAATGTAGTCTGATGGAAATTTAGACAAGGAGGTCAGCCTGAATATAATGCAGACAGTACACTAGTACACCGAATAATAAGTAACCAGCCATATAACTTGCCTGATTTTCCATCTGCGTCGTTGTTGTCAATCGGCGT